>Ga0065711_1000925_pt1 | contig 51893 bp, 22 predicted proteins | sample Hoacrofraction12_FD_59098 | JGI IMG/M metagenome (GOLD analysis project Ga0065711, IMG submission 59098) | Hoatzin crop microbial communities from Cojedes, Venezuela - Epithelial fraction 12 v2 (version 2) | ecosystem: Host-associated > Birds > Digestive system > Esophagus > Crop | place... | reverse complement strand
CAGAGAAGGAGACTCCACAACCTCCCTGGGCAGCCTGTTCCAGTGCTCCGTCACCCTCAGAGGGAAGAAGTTCTTCCTCATGTTCAGACGGTGGGGAGATGTCACCAACAGCAGCATTTCAGGACATGGTTTAGTAGGCATGGTGGTGTTGGGTTGACGGCTGGACTTGATGATCATAGAGATCTTTTCCAACCTTAATGATTCTCTGATTCTATAATTTCCTCACACTTCCTCAGGATAAATAGGAGGAGAGAGCTGAGATGGTAGAGGAAGGAGAATAACCCAGACAGAAAGACTAACATGGATGGTCTCAGCATCCTAAACCCATCAGCATGGGTTGTGAATGCCATTCACAAGGAGAGAGATAATCAGTCTGGAATGAAATCTCCTTACAAATCGGTGGCAAGGCCACAAACGAGGCACGTGCTGACCCCATTCTTATTCCTGGTGCTTGAGCCAAAAGCTTTACCTCCACATCTTCCTGTTACCTTCAGTGGACGATCAATCTGGGAGAATTATTTACTGAGCCGAGATTAAAAAAATAAGTCAGGAATCGCATTTCTGTTCCTAATCCTGGCATTTGACTTAATCTGTGACTTTAGCTAAATCACAGATTCCAAGTGCCTCAGATTTATCCACCTATGAAATGAGGATAACATTAGTTTAATGACTATAAAGCACTTCAAAAAACAGTGAACAAAATATGCAAAATAACCCTAATTTTTTTCTTTCTTAGCCTTTACAGTCAAGAGAATAATTCACATTGAATAATTTATGCAGTGCAGTGACATGAGCTCCTTTCCCTTTGAATGTTATTCACTCACAATGTACAATCTTTTTTTCTGAGTTACTTGTTATTCTACACTGGTTAAATAACTCCCATAAATATTTATTGGTTTATGGGCTGTTCATGAAAAGTTTATTCAGAATATTTATTACACAGAATTTAATGAATTTCGTTTTTTTCGGTGTATCCAGTCTCTGCTGCCTGCCTAGATTCATGGAATTTGTCAAATCAAGTCCTTTATGCAAATTAGTTTTCTTATACATCAATTATATTTTCTGTATATATTTCTGCTTATAATGTATGTTCGAGAATATCCCTAGCCATCAACTCATTCACTGGAAAACAAATTTAGTTTTTAAATCACAAATGCAGATAAAGAAAATTCAATACTTTAGTTAAGGTAGAAATATTAATTTGCATCTGATCTCAGTGTCTTATTCCTCACGTACAGAAAATGAATACAAAGAAAACATTTTGGACTTTTTTTTACATTTAAATTTAATTACCATTAACTTCTTTCACGTACAAGTAATTTAACATGATTAAAGAGAATACTCTGTGGATTTACATTTTCCAAATGGATTAGCAATAGATCTCTTGGAATTCATCAGGTATAAGAATGAAGCTGTAAAACAGTAATTTAAGTAAATGCAGGGAATACCAAGAGGATTAAAATGAGATCTCTAAGGCCAATAACATTACAGTGTAGATTTTATTGTAACATTAAATCTTTTGAAATATTTACGGAGAAGGAATATTCTTTAGCTCTGAGACAAATTATAGAACACAGAAGTTTGAGCAAACTATGATTTACATTTTCACTTACCTGAGGGAATCATTAATTGCTAGAAAAGGTTCATTATTTAAGAGTAAGTAAGTAAAACAAGAAACAGGGAAAATTTCAGGGTGACAAGCAAAGCCTGTTTTAAATATAGCTTTGTACTTCTGTTGTTTTTTTCTAAAAACAACTGTAATCATATTTCAGTGATAAATTAAATGCATTAAAATATTTTATGTTGCCATTTCATCTTAGTGTAAAACTATGAATAGCCAGCAAAGTAATTAACTGTAAGGGTATTTATATTTTTAATGCTCAGAGTGTTCTGTAGGATTTTTTAATTTTCTTTAAAAAGATTTTAAAGCAAATCAAGGGATAACAATATCTCTTGGGTTATAATCTCCAGAGTATCATCTTTCTGCATAGCTGCTTTTACTACATCAACAAAGTCCTCTGAGGACAAATTTTATTTTTAGTTGGTTGAAAATCTCAGTTAGTGTCTTTCAGGGTAATGGACAAACAGATAAGCTCTTTGGAGCCTTACTTTAAAGTCTTTGTGAAGTGTGCACACGTTTCTATGCCTGTCAACCTAAGTGCCTTTCCATCCTCTCCCTCCAAACAAGCCTCCATCCCTGTAATTGCTACATCTGTACGTACACAGAACTTCACACCAAATGTGGAGTTGCTGCTGTGGGAAACTACTAAGAATCAGGGGATGAAACCTAGGTTAGTGCGATAGCTGTTACTCTTAAAAATATTTGACTGAATATATGAATTACTGCAAGAAAATAGTTTTTCCCTGATAAATTTTAGACTCTGCTATGCTTGGATTAGACCTTACAGTAGTTGTACTGTCAAGGATATTGGATGCTAATTTAATTTATTACAAAGAAAGCTCCAAACATAACCTTCTTATTTCAAATGTTCATAACTTTTATCTAACATATTATCTCAGAGTAAAATTAGTTTTCTCATCTCTCCAATTAAATATTAAATAGATCTGCATTCTTAGGCATTTTTTTTTAATTAAAAAAAAGATAAAAGACTGTTAACAGAAAGCATGGTTATGGATAAGGATCCAAATCTAACCTGCCCTACTAATTCTAAAATATACCAGACTAGAAAGGCGTATTCTCTTGAATATTTTCTGCTGCTTTATATTCACTGACACAAGGGTACTCTTTAGCGAGATGGTGTTTCCTGGGGCATAATAAGTGCTGGCAAGCTCAAAAGAAGCAATGACTACAGAAAACACATATACTGATTGTTTCAGACAATAATACGATCATGCATTGTCTAATCTTTCTGCACTCTCATCCTCTTACACAAAGCAACGTGGGCTAAAAAAGATCAATAGAAAATATAGAAACAAAATCTGCCACAGACATCTCAATAGCTGTGCATTAACTGACTATTTCACCCATAGAAAAACAAAAAAAAGGATTTTCAAATAGTTCATAGATGTAGCATTGACTCAACTCTGGGCTTACTGGTGTAATGGGTAAAGGCCACTGACTTTGAAAACTACTGCCCTGATGTCTGCAGTGACTATGCCTACAGGTCATCCCTATATACATAAATCAGAAACCCACATTTTAGCACTGTGCGATGTTTTCTTTCTGTTGAAGGTACAGCTCATTGATACCAAATAGAAGACCCTACATCATGAAATTATGTCCCGATACTATGATTAGTTCATGAAAGAACTACATCACAGTAAGCAAAAAGCATTTTCCCTGAGTTCAGTCACCTGTGTTTAAAAACAAAGCTAGTAAATCCAGCTCTATCTGGCAGTTCCCAGAGCAGTTGCTGCATGGTAGCAGTAACTACAGCATGGGACAGTGATGGATAAATAGCCTGCTGTGGATGATTTTGGAGGAAAAAAATTTAAGAAGGTTTACAAGGCTTAGGAGGCTTTGGATTTTAGAAGCACAAAAATCTTCCCAGCTGCATGCAGTGGAATTCCACAGCTCCTCCTGCTGCTCACAGCGATACATTATTTATCACATGCAGGAAAGAAGCTTCTTGAGCAAAGCAGGTTTTTACATACCAGATGCAGTTTCTTTGCATGTATTCCTCCTTAGATTACCACAGACAGCTTCTCACATCAGGCAAGGAATGACAGCATTGTCAAAATGAGAAGACTTTGCAGAGAGTTTATTTGGGTGATCTCAGATTTCTCCACCACTTTCCCCAGTACATTCAAGCTTTTTATTTTTGTCTTCAGGGTGCATATCTGGGGGCACTCATTCTATTCTTAATTACTGTGTTCTTCTGTATTTTCTGTGCTCCCTTTGTCTCTCCTTTTTCAGGGCACCCGTTTTAACCTCCTTCTTTCTCCAAGCCCCTTTGGGACTTATTGTGGGTTGAGTAGCACTTCTGATTTACAGTCCTGGCTTTTTTGCCTTTGCAAACCCTCCCAGAGATGATTTTCTTACTAGTCAACTGCTTTCGTCCTTCATCATATTTAATGTGCAATTATATTTTTTTTAGTTCAGTCAACTCTCCATTGCATATTAGCAGGTTATGAGAGAGAACTGAAATATTTAAAAAACAACCCCCTTGATAATAAAACCCACATACAAGTTTGGCTGTTTGCATTTAACTTCAGAAATGTGGTACACAGACTTTTGCAGACAGCTCCTTTAAAGAGCAACAGGAGCCCGGCAAGCGGTACGTACACTGTCAAGCTCCTCAGGGCACCGTGTTGCAGCAGGAAAACTCAGGAACAGCGATCCACAGCCTGGATAATCCACCCGAAGCTGCAGGGGATTAGGCCGTGGACTGTTTAGGCCATGGAGCTTGTTGATAGAAGCTGTTTCTTAAAGTCCTGGACACATACAGAAACAAGGCACTAGTGAACAACCACGAAGAAACAGAAAGGTTGGATTCTTGGGAATGTGATGGGGAAATTAGTGAGTGCATCCAATTTGCTCCTCAAAAGGGAAAACCAAAAAGAAAACCATTTATCAGCAATGTAGATTTCATTACTTAAAAAAAAAAACCAAAGCAATATTTTACAGCAAGGGACTGAATCAACATATAGATATATATATATATATATATATATAAAATTTACTGCAATGCATTATTGTAGTGTTTTAGTCAATAGCAACTAGAACTGGGCAAATATCAAATTAATTCTGAATTGCATTTCAGTGCATCCACGTTTGCGCCAGAACTGTTCTGCTGGATCAGGGAACACCTTTGCCACCACTGGGAATTGAGAGCTAGCCAGGGTGGGGATGGGGAAAGACATAGCAAGAAAAGGTGCAGACCTCATCCACAGCCACCGGCTTGAAAGAGGCCACACTCGCTTGAAGAGGATGGTGAGGAAAGCAGAGCCATAGGGCCTTTCCATCCCCCCCACAATCTTTTGCTGAGATCTCACTCTGCTGCAACACTGAGTTTTCCGTTCATGGGATTTTTTCCTCATCTTGGCCATAACCAAATTCACGCTTGCTTAGAGCACAGAAAAGGCTTAATCCAGCTTTCATCTAGTCACAGAAATGAATCACCAATCTCTGCTGGTTCCCAAATATTACTATAGTAATCTCCTAGGGAGATCAGACATAGATGGCTCACGCAGTACAAACCACACAATTCTTGAGCGACGGAAGGAGCTGGGTAAGAAGTATCCTGGGTCAGCACCTCCCCATTTCTAAGCTGAAAAGCTACTTGTGGTAAGCAGCCATCCTTTTTGTTTAATTTTTGGCTTTTGTCTTAAGCCCAAGCTTTCATCACCTTTTCTTTGCCACAGACTCTGGATTTTCAGCTCTATGGCTGTAAAAGAGATATGAAACAGAATATTGGAGACAAGCTACAAAAATGGCAGTCCAGATACCCAGCCTTCCCTAGAATTATTACAGAACTATATGCAGTGCTAGCTTTCTTGTGAGGTTTGTTGGTTTTTTTTAACATAGAGGAAAACTCTGGAGGGAAAGATAGAGGGAATAGACAGACTGACTGACGACCTCACAGTTTCTTATTTCTGGTAAATTAGGCATATTCCGAAATCTAACCGGTTAAATCAGAGCAACAGGGGCTGTGAAGGGTCAATGATTAATTGTGCATCTTGTATCGAAGTCAATGGTGGATAAAAATTAAGGGACTCGCAGGCAGCTTCTTCAAATGAGCATTCATGACCATCACTGCAAATCATACTGAACATTACTACATTCAGAGATTATTTTAAAGGGACAAAAGCATAGAAAACTTTATAGGAAGCAAGCATATTTTCCCTCAAACTCTATCATTTTAAATTTTTCAGAAAGGATCAAAGTGTTTTGCACCTCTTTGCAAGAGGTAACAGCAAGAGCTATTCCTGACAACAAACTGCATGTGCACTTCAGTTGTTGGAGAGCGGAACCAATGCTGCTAAGTGTCTCTCACATGTCAAATTAAGCCTGTAAGCCTTGGATGGGGAGCAATCAGAAGGGAGGGCAGAACCTTGGAATTTGGCAAGGGGTATTTCATTAGTGCAAAATAATAGTTTCTATGCCACGGTAGCTTCAGTGGAACTTGCACTGCTATTAATAACGACAAAGTTTTGTCCCGAGTAAGTATGTTTGACCTAAGTACATTATATGGATTTGAAGCAATTCCTGAAAAAAAGCTGAATGTGGAGTACAGTATATCAGAGCCTACTGGGTAGAGTCTGTGGAAATTTCTGCAATGTTAATAATTTCAGGAAGAAAACAGATACTCTGAAGCATTCACTCAAACAGACCTTTCCAGCTCATTTCAACTACAATTTTTTTCCTTCCACAAGTCTGAATATTCCTTCATTGTAAGAAATTCTTGCTACTTCACTTGCCTTAAAACACAGCTGGTGTGACCCAAGAGATGTCACAACACAGTCCTGTGCCATATTCCTGGGTTGGGCTTTTTAATTCTTCCACGAACATGAGACAGGCAGCTCATTCCAGCATGAAACCAGTTGACTCAGACCACAGCTGAGATCTGGACCACACAGACACACAAAGTCTGCAGAAGTTTTTTGTTCTGTACATCACTCTGTAAAATAATAAGGCCAAAGCCACGCTGTAATCCCTAACTCCCCATTATTCTTTATTACCCTTTCTTTTAGGTGCAGACAGAGATCAATTGCTTTCTATACAGTTGAATGGCGATATTCTCCATATACTGTAGTCTTGCAACCCACCACGTAGGTAAAGGGTAAAAGGGATCCATTTGCCAGCTTTCCCCATAATGAGGAGTATAATAAATAATAAAAAAGGCTTTGTAAGCCAAAAAGAAATTATCACTTTAAGGATATTAGTAATTTTCAAGACATTTTGCCATATGACAATTTGTTTGGTTTTAAACTAAGTCTCATTATTCACAGAAATATTTACTAGGATTTTCTATCTGGAATATGCATAGTTCATTTTTAAAAGTTCATTAGTCATGCAACTTACTTTATTCCTTATATACAAATAAAATATTCCACCACTGTTATTTCCCTAAAAAGTCAATGGAAGTTCTTTTAATTTACCTCTGACAGCAATAACTAAATGAGCAACAGACACTTAACTAATACAAAATACTCATTTTTTCTGATGTGCCAAAATTTTGGGCGTGAAGGTTCCTTTGTTTTCGTAAAATGGAGCACGAAGTTTATAATGTATAGCTTTAATATTCTTTGCTTTCTTTAGCTTATGAAAATCTAAAGTTCAAAATGCCACAAGAAGAAGAAAATAACTTACCTCAACAGACAGTCTACATGATAGTAAATGCTGATCTAAATCCAAGATGAAACAGGAATGTTTTCTAAATATTTGCATCAAATGCCTTCTTAGTGAGGAGAATGATAATCTGATATTATCCTCACCTGCTTTGACACATTTAATTTTTCAGTCATTTAGCACTCCTTCTTAATTCGTAGATAGCCTGTTTGGCATGGGTAATCACTCTGAGTGTTAACAAGATTTTCCTCATACAAAAATCTATAATGTCAAAGGAAATAGTTCTAAGGTATCCTGCTGTGATGGATTTGGAATGACAATATGGTAATTTATGAACTGCTATGATGATGAAGTCGCTATGTGGCAAACTCAGCAAGAGTTTGTATGGAAAAACAGACAGAAGAGAAAATAAATTGTTAATTTGCCCCTTCTCAAAATACTCTTTTGGCATTCTCTTGTTAAGACTCTGAACTATCCCTTTTAAGAGTCATGCCAATGTCTCCAGGCAACCTAAAAGTTGTCTTCCAGTTACCAGAACAGTAAAAATTTTGAGCAGAATCAAACAACTGCAGCAGGACTGAGAAAAGGGGGAGCCCCCCCAGGAGTCACCAGTTGCCTGGGAGAAGCCAGCTGAGGTGTGGGATCCTGCTGGCCAGATGAAACAAAGCAAGCCCTTCTCCAACACAGGTAACACTGACATCGTTCCTTAAACAAAAAAGATGGGAAAAACATGCATTTCCATATCTCAAGGGCAGTTATTGTGGGAGATCAGAAAATGAGGCAGATCTGGTGTTGTCACTTTAAAAGAGCTGCTTCCCGATGCTGAAAAGAAATCAGAAATGTCAAGATTGCAGTCAATTGTTCCACCTACTTCTACCCCAGCAAGATTTCATCAGAGATCTCTAGACTCCTCTGCAGCCGCTAACTGAGAAATCCTGACAATTTTAGCAGGTCTGCTTCCTAGAACACCATTTACATCTTGCCACATATACCAGATCAATATACACATTCCACTGTCATTCAAAAACAATCAATATAGCACAGCATGTGAAGTAGAGAGTCAACAGAAACAGCATCAACTATATGTGCTTTATTGGTTGAAAAGCAAGGTCAGACTTTAGTCTGAAGAAGAAAAAAATGTTACTCTCATAAGTGAAAGACTTCAAAAATACGATCTGGGGCACCTTGCATGGAATGTAGAAGTGTTTCACACACAAACAGTAAGACTTTTGTTTTACTCCTGTAAAAAAATGAAGACCTACATTGCATCAGTAGTCTTTCTGGAAGCATTTACAAAAATGGCAAGTGAAAAGTATCAAAGCAAGAGCAAAAGTATCTGTGGTATTTTATTTTTAAAAAGGAGTTACACATTTTGCAGCAAAAACTGAATTTATAAAATTTGAGGGGTAAAGAGAAATATTTCATTATCATACTGTCAAAAAAAAAAGTCTCTGCAGCAGTAGACTGAAATGGGTAAGGGCGAGCTTGTAAGAGACAATAAAGTACAACTGGAACCACCTAAGAAGCAAGAACTCAAAAGGTGTCTGAAGGGGGACAGAACAGCCTCCAGCTTCCACGTCTGAAAAACTCAGCTTGGTGTTATATCATCCATGCTAACTTTACCGCCAACTGCCATTAAACACTAGAGCTGAAAGTGATACTTCTGCTCTTTTCCCATACTTTCTTTCAACTATTCTTTTCTTGTTCCCCCTTCCAACATGCCACAGAGAAGCATTTTTCTGGGCTAATCTTTAGTGCCAGCTCAAATTACGGATTTTCCATTCTTTAAAAATTAATCCAGAAATCTGTGCTGCCACACTTGTTCTGACTGGACGTAGACCAGGAGTTAAGAGACAGTGCATCTTGATAGAGTTAAACAAGCTTCAATGTATAATGCTTATTTGTGTATTTTCTTTTCTTTAATTTGTTTTGGATCAGGACAGGTTGTTTTAATTGGCAGGGTACATTTTGATTATCTCACTTCCTTTGAATAGACCTTATTTTCATGTCCTTCTTTCATCTATTCCAAAACCCCTGCATTTAAATCAGCTTGGCTTGCATTTTTAAGAGTAGTTCACTTGGGTTGAGTTACTCTGAACACACAATTGGTTATAGTCTGCTGCAAAATAATATAAGTCATTTACTCCTTCTGAGTTATCATTTAATAAAGAGAATCCAAGTCTGGAAGCACTTAACATGAAGACGTTGTAGATACACTGTCTTTCGAAATGATAGCTGGCTGTGGGTGTTTTTGCTGTTGTGTGCTAGCTACCCATGTTGGTAACATTTCCATTTAGGAAAGGTCATTCCTGCCTGTGAGTACTTTTACAGGAATGGAGGAGTATGAACCACAAGAGAGTTTGTGCAGTGTCTCTCAGCGAATAACAATGCGAATATTTTTTGGAAGTGGAACCTAATATTGTTCTCTTATAACGTGAAAAATTTGAAAGCTTTCAAGGCAGGATTTGTCTTGGCATTACCTTGACCTTATTTACAGTAACATCTATATACCACAAACACAGCAGTAAGGCATTCAGCCTGTAACTTCCAAAATTCCCCTTAGCATTATTTTATATTTTCTCAACTCGTTATCTTTCTAGACTACAGAAACACTTTCTACTTTCAATTATTTATTGCAAGTTCTCACCACTATTTCTTTTCTTTGGCATTACGTTTCCCCTAAAATCCTCAAATGAGAGTTACTGGTTCCTGGTGATTTATGTAATTTGACTTTTTCGAGTTATTCTGTTCCTTTCTCATCCTCCAAAAAAAGAGAAAAACAGTTATGTCAATATGATATTGTAATTACTTGTGTGAAAGACCTTGAAACACAGGGTCACACAGAGCTGTGCTATTGCATAAGTGTAGCTGCAACTGTGACAGGGTCCTGGACTTTATGTCCCACAATGAACAGTGCCAATTTAATGATGAAGTGCAGGAGAGGAGAAAAAAGGCAACAGCTTTAATGTTTCCTAACACCTTCTGGTAAATCCATACCTGGCAACGTGAGTATATCTCATTCTCTCAACAGTTAACAACTATGGTAAAACTCTCATTGACTTCTCCATCACCCTGACCTTTTTGCTTAATTTGTAAAGGCTGCAGACAAAGCACGGCCACCTTCTTGTTAATGTTTTTGAGCAGTTTATTATACTTGTTTATATTGGAACTGTGGTCTTTCACTCAGATCTATACCAACACAGTCCTTTCCTTAAGTCTTTAGTTTAATAACTTGTTCTTGGTACAATGGGCTGTAGACATAGCAGGTTTTGGCACTAAGTAATGGTACTCAAGAGCAGCCATCTTGCGTCATGGATACAAACAGACACTGATTTGCTTTGGATTAATTTGCCTGAAGACACATCTGTCCTTTGAACTGCCACCTGGAGTAACTGCTCCTTTGAAAAACATGGATAGCCTTGGGGAAATAGACGCTTCAGATAAGGGGCTAAACTTGGAGCGGATTAATACAAGCTGTGGTTGAACACTAAGAATGTGAGCCCAGAAATCCTGCCCTCTCTGTATCATTTGATAGTAAGTCATCAGGTTTTATTAACATGCTCATGCGATGCAGTGAGAGCGACTGATGGACCAAGACAGGCCCCTTAGTGAGGAGTCTTTCCTCTCCTTTCCCCCACAGAGCTGAGAGCAGAGATGAATTACAAATCCTCCCCTGTAAGTATCTTCATCTGTAGAGCTTCCACAGACATCCTCATTGCACCTTTTGGTCTTTAATATCCAAGGATACTAATGGGAAAGGGAATGAGAGAATGTGGATTTAGGTGCCAAACATATGTCTTCTGCACTCAGTTACAGATTTTATTCTCAGTTTATGCAACTGTTACTCTTTGAATGTCAGAACATCTGCATACACTTCTGGATGACAAACCACCAGTAGCTGGAAAAAAGTGCTGATCAGGATGAAAAAGCCTTTCACCTTTAGACTGCTAAGAAATGTTCATCTTCATTTCCAAGAGAGGACAAGTCAATCTAACTCTTACATTTATCATTGCCAGGCTGGAGTACAGCTATTAACACTAGTTGGTGTTGAATGTAAACAGCAGCAGGTTCTAGCTAATATACAATACATCTGCCTGCCTTTGCCATGGCTTAAACAACCACAAACAGGAACCACGAACACATTTTCTTTAGGCTTTTGTCCTAAGTTTCAAGGCCATTAATGTATGAAGCCCAAGTAGCACTAGAAGCTGAGCACCAAGTTATGAACCAAGACTATTAGGTTCATCTAGAATGATGCAGATAATTAAATTCATGCTCATAACAGGTCTCCAGAAGGAAAGAAGTTGAGACTCTAAATATCTTCAGAAAGTGTTTCAAAGCCTTCTTCTTTCGGAAAACCTTTTCATCATAACCAATGTATACAATATGAATAGACACAATAAGAACATAGATAAATATTTATCAGACCTCTGTTCCCCACCCCCAAACATGATCTCAGTTCTACCTCCCAGTTAAAGCAGCATGCCACATCCTTCTCCAATTGTTTTTTACATAGAAGTTCCTTGGATAGAGTGGTGATACATTGCATAATAAAAATACAAGCTATGTAGTTTTTGGTCTGTCCAGCAGTAAATTTGAAAACACCATCACAGAGAACAGCCAGCTTACTGGCAACACTAACTGGGAATCTTCAGATGTGGTTTCAGGAAAAGGTTCAGTGTGGAATATTTGCTCACTGAGATGTTAGAGATATCCTCCACTGAATCAGTAACACATTCCTACTACTCTACCTTACAGTATTTTTGAGGTTTTATCTGGATAGCTTTATGTTCAACACTTCAGCATGAAACACATTCAAGACTAGTTAATCTTTTCTGCCAGCAGATTAAAGCGGCCAATGGAGAGAAACGTCCTCACACCAGGTGCTAATTAACTTCTCGTCTTTGTTCAGTGTCATGAAAGGTCCTTACCCGATAACTTTATGATCTTTCATGGATTTTGCTGCTAACAAAATGCTATGGGCAATATCCTCTCAACACCTTTTCATGGCAACTGCAAAGGTAACTGCATATGCTGATACCAAGATTATTCCAGGTCTATAACAAGAAACATGTGAAAGTTTAAAAAAAATAATTTAAAAAAAGCCTGGCAAAGTAGTGGTAATGGGCAATCACTGGAATATTTACTGTGTGAGATTCATCACTAAACACTATCTGCCAAATCTCTGCTGATGCAGCAGTGAAAGCACTGACACTTTCAACAAAATCAACAAAACTGCATGGCAAATGAATGCATAGAGGGCTGTCTTCCAGCGTTGTACTGCTCAAATGCACAGCCTGGAGCTTGGACTTTGCAGGTACAGATAAAGCTAAATGAAGAACAGGTGAATTTGACTTTCGTTCTCACGGACATGCTTCAGAGCAGCATCAATGACACAATATACTGGGGAAAAAAAATGCCCCTTTGTGCAATAATAGCTTAATCAAGATGTGAAGAGGAAATAAGCAGGATGTATTTCCCTGCTCGGCATCTCCAGCTCAATACATTCTGAGGTCACACAGTTGTTTGTGGTACCACTCTAACACTCTCCATCTGTGTTACCTTGTCCTTCAGAGTCTGTGTGGCAGATGATGCACTCCCACCTTGGGAATCTCCAGCTCAAGGCAGAGCTGTAACAAGATCCAAAGTCTGCATGCAACACACTACAACATGGCTATAGCATCACTGAGAACAAAGGCTGTGAAAACAACCATTCGCTCACATATTTATGGTAACGAAGTCCACATATCAGTACTTTGTTACATTATGCAAAGTGACCCATCCTCATGATGTATTCAGTTTTGTGAATTAATTAAAAATATGAGAAATTTTCAAAAGTAGCCCCTTTTTCCAGTCTTACTTCCAATAAAAATCATCATCAAAGCGATTGGTTCACAGTGAAAACTCTCTTATCATTAAACACTTTTATACACCCTATACGGGGCAGAAATATTTTTATAAACCCTGTTTATTGATTTTTTGTAAATGCTTTTAACCAATAGAAGCAAGCCTCAGATGTGACTCACAACTTTAACTACTTAATTACAAAAGCACTTGCTAAATCTTTGTCAAAAGCCCACTAATGTTAACACTGAAAGTTTACAGATTAATTAACATTGCCAAAACAGTGGCTACTTTTTCAGTTTGGGTCTAATGATATAGTAATTCTCAGTATCTGCTCTCCATCACACCAGTTAGTCGGTAAAGACCTTGTTCCCAGCAAAATGATAGTAAATCTTCCACTACTTAGTACAGAGCTACACACTACATATATTTTGTGAAGAAAGAGAAACTGTGTCTAATCTAGAGCTTCTTAAAATAAAAACTAAAGACAATCTAAAGCGTGAACTCAATCTCTTGAGCACCATCTAATGACCAAACTGTAAAATCACAATGACCAAGAAGAACATTGGCAGCTGTGTTAAAAAAGGCTGAACATTTTGACTCAAGCTGGTCAAGAATTTCCATCAGAGGTTCAAATGGAAAGGAGCTTTTTGCTGAAATGGAAAACTCCATGAATAGTATCCATTTTGACAAAATTATTGAGGAAGTTCTCTATGAAAACAACACCTGTAAATGCTAACATTTTGTTTTGAAGAGGTCTTGATATTTTTTTTTCCAACATAACCAAAGAATCACTTAGATAATTAAAAAGCCTTATTGTTTTTAGGTCTCTGCTGAAAGAGGAAAAAAAAACACATTTCCTGACCAGAAGCAACTAAACATCTTGATTCAATATTTCCAAATGTTCTCTTGAACTAGACTGGCAAATACAAACTCACAGCTTCAGGTATATTACTGCCAGCATAGTATTTTGCATTTATTATCAGCCCAAGTACATAGAAAACAAAAAGTAAAATAAAATGACAAGTCTGTTCAAAAATCAGTTTATTTATGCATAGGTTAAAAAAAATTAAGAACACTTCCAAAAACCAGTGATGATGAATAGTATGAAGTTAATATTAACACTACTTATATCAGGCATGTATAAATCCTTTATGTACCTGGAAAGGTCAGTCCTGAACAAAAGATTATATGGAAGATCAGGAGGGCAAGGAAAAAAATAATCAAGAGCGTTGAAAGGGAGAAATAAAGAAAATATGAAACAGGAAGAAAAGACATAGATCAGAGGGGAAAAAAAAAAAAAAAGATGGGTGGATAGAGCAGCAAAATCATCCCAGCAAAGGAGGACGGAGTGCTGGCACTGTCACTGAAGGTTGAATAAAGGGCACGTCATATATGTTTAAGAATTTTTAGGCTATAATGGAAAGTGCAAGATGTTCAAAGCACAAATAGGCCAAACTGAGGCACAGATGGGGTACTCAGCATGGCCTAAGCATAGAAAGTTAATCTTCCTAATGATCTTAGAGATATTCTGGAGGGTGTTTTAGTTCGGGTCAGAAATATACATTTCTGAAGCGAATCTTTTGGTGGTACCCACTTAACTGCACTTTGGTTCACACTATGGAGCAGCCTCAGAGCACACAAACTGCATTTCTTTTGGATTAACTAACTGAATATATGCTTCAGTGCTTTGAATTTAATGGCATAGAAGCCTCTGAATCTGATCCTACAAAGAGCTAAATCAGTGTGTACTCCACCTCAGAGAAGGGATGCCAGGAAAGTCAGGCTTTTCAGTAGACTATCAAAGGCTCAGAAAGCCCTGCAGAAACAGTCTTCGCACCACTGTCATCAGGAATCAGTGCTCCAGGCACAGCTGCACCTGGGGACTTGCTGTAGCAAAAAAGATGACTGCTAACTCCTGGAAAAATCCTCACCCTGAAAACATCTGGATATTTTCCAGTCAGTATTGGTGACAGCTCTCTAAAAATAAAGACACCTGCCACATCGTCAAAAAAAACCCCACCACTTTGAGAGCAAAGAGTTGCAGAGCATCTCTAGATTTCTGCTTTCGTTTCGAGTCCAGCGCATCCTGGCAGAGGAGCCACCGTTTCCCTCACAGCAGCCGGCCGTGGCACTGGAGCAGCCTCTCCCAGCCAGGAGCTCAGCCCTTATGAATGCCACTTTCACTCCAAATATTGGCAGCCGCCGGCCCAGCTTTTGTGCCAATGCAAAAAAAATTGTTATTCAGCGAGAGTGGGATGAAGCTAGGTAAAATAAGGGCTTGATTTACAATTAGCTCTGGACCCAGCTTCACCCGCTGCCTGTGTGTGGCATGCAGGGCTTGCATTAGCAGGTGTGAGTGGCCCAGAAGTGCTTACGTAGCTACGTCTGGGCAGCAGGAGAGGCTGGGCCCCGAAAAGCAGGTGCTAATTGACTGGGGTTAGCGCAGGCATGCGGGGCAGAAAGGCGCAGTGTTCTGCTCTCCCACCTCCTGGCGTACGGCGAGCGGGAGCGAGCGGCGGCCGGCGTTTATGCACTTCATAAAAACACCACTCCGTCCATCACGAGAGCCCCAAGATTACAGCCAGCGCGGACTGAGGCGCATTGACTGAGCCGCAGTGGGAAGTTTGCGCAGCACCTACCCATGTTGTATCTGGCACGCGTTGCCGTGGGTAGGCGAGAAATAAAGAAATTCACATAGGCTGATACACTTTTAAATATAGCTCGTGCAGAAGGAGAAGCGAGTGTTTGGGCAAACTCTCTTTTCCCACTTCTGCCTGCCCAAAAGCGTCTCCTGCCTCCTGCGAGCACACGGGCCCTGCCGCTTCGCCCGACAAACCTGCCCGAGCCCGAGGGTGACGGGAGCCGAGGCCTGGCCCGAAGCCCCCGACACCGGGACGCGGCCGGGAGAGGGCAGGGCAGGCCGGGAAACCACGGAGCAAGAGAGGGCCCGGAGCGGAGGGCCGGCACACGAGGGGGGATGAGCTCTTCCAGTTTGGCACCTCGTGTCGGAGCCGTTTCTTTTTCCTCCCCTTCTGTCAAGGCCGTTGGTTCTCCAGATGTCTGTCAAAGCGTGTGGAAAGGGCTTGGGGTGACCTGTGTAGCAGAGGGGTTGCGTTCACTCCTGGAAGCTGTGACATCCTCCAATTCAGAAGGGAGAGGTCGCACTGAGAAAACTGCTCCTCCTCGTCTTCAAAGCTTTCCTGGCAGTGGGAGCCCTGGTTTCAAACGCGACCAGTTCGCTGCCATCTGGGGTAATGGGGGCTTGGGACCATGCGGGGACAAACCTCTGACGCTGCTACGGCCTCCAGACCCCGGGTGACCCCCGACGCCCCCGGACAGGCTTTGTAGCTCTGCCACGGAGGAGCTGGGGTGCCCCCACCGCTCCCACCCCACGCTGACAGCATGTCCAGGGTCCCAACGCCACGTGCTGGAGCGGGCGAGTGCCTCTGGGCTTCCGCCGGCCGGCGCAGAGACGACTCCAATGCCTCGGCATTGCGTTGACACACTCGCTCGCCACAGGGAAGCGAGTACCTGCGAGGCTCTCCAGCTCCACTGTGGTTAATGTTTGGAAAAGGTTTCGGGTAGCTCAGAAGACTGAGTTTCACTGGAAAACCACACCCAACAGTCGAGTTCCATTTCCAGTGTGCTTAGGTCTGCTTAGCCCTGAAAACACTCTCCTAAGCCATGAAAATAGAGGCAAAGTGAACAAGAAAAGGGTAAAGACACGTATCAGAGGTTGCACTATGGGAATAGGGATTTGGGTATCTCAGTCAAATCTGTCCCTTATCTTAGTATTTCTGTACAGAACACTACAAAAAGTGCATTACCAAACATGCCAGCTCTGTCGTCCTTTCAGCATTTAATCAGAAGAAAAATCAAGTCTGTTTGTCTCTCATGCAGCTCTTTGAAGAAGAAAATAAATGTTAAAAAAAAACCAACCTATTTTTTGGCTGTGCTATTAACTTGTTTAAAGTCATTACATGAAGCATATAATGGAGTAAAGCAATATTTGATGCAGCTCCCAAATATTCATTGAGCCACTACTTCAACAAGTGTGAAAATGTTGCAGGAGAGCAGAAGTAAATTTCGCAGCACGATGCGCATTTTCCATGGTGGATTGCAGTTGTGCTCTTGAACATCTAGGGGTTATGCCAAGGCTTTTTTCTTCGTGTTCCAGTTATATTACGTACAATGTCGGGGTAGAAATGCAAAAATGACTTAGCAAGAGAATCACATGCGCCATGAAGTTCAGCAGCTTGTGTCATTAACTATTAAAGTGATGCCTAGAAATGATTCTAAAAATTTGATACTCTCTGGCACGACTTTTTTCCCCCATATCACAATACAAATTACACAGAAATTAAGTGAGGCTGTGCCTCATGGCACAGCTACAAGTTGCATGTAAAAGTCTGCCCCGTCAGTTTTGAATCTGATACAAAAAAAAAAATTTTAAATTACAAAAATATCCACAGAACAAGGAAGGGGCCAAAGGCAGCGTTCGGCTGTTAAAGAGCAGGCTTGCACAAAAGGCCTGTGTGAAAACCAAGATCAATCTCCCCATGCAACATACACTGTGTTTTAAAAAGTCAAGTGCTCAGGTCTCTTCACTGCCATGTGCATTAGGAGGAGTATTTGTAATGTGTTGTAAAGCTAACAAGCTTGGTTAAGCAGAGGTGTGTGGTCTTTCAAAGTGTATTCCCAGGGTATAGCCTCCCTCCTCAAGAAACTCATTTATCACTGTGATGGTTTCACCTCATTTGAAGCCAAGTTATTGTCACCCTTAGAATAATGTACCTTGACAGGAAAAATGAAATTCATGTGAAAAGTTATACAGTCATCGCATTCTGGAGTCAAAATATAGACTATCGTATCAAAACATAAAGCAGATGAAAACTTTTTCCCTGTATATATTGTATGTGGTATTTGCTTGGACCACAGCATTTTTTTCTTTTCTTTTTCCTTTTTTTTTTTTTAAACTAGACAGAAGTATTTAGATCATGTACATGCGGAATAATAGGTGGCCTGTGGTTCACTGTCTTTAAAAGAAGGTTTACATGCTTCGTAGCTGCCTTGGTATAGCAGCCAAGGCTTTTTTAAATGTTAAACTAGGCTGAGAAAAGTGCACATGTATTTAATAGGGAGTAGCTGTTTAAATGATTGGTCACCCCCTAGCGCACAGTTATATTTCAGGTGTTCTGAGTGTGCTAAATCTTGTCCTGTCTTGTTCCACAACTCATGTTTGCACTCTGGAGTCTCTTAAATCTTTCTCTTTGACTCTCCATCCTCAAAAGTCATCAAGGACCCAGGGCAGACTAGACTAAATGAAGCTCCAAGTGGAAACAGTTCCAAGTTAAACCACAATCTCTCTAAGAAGCTCAGTCCTCAGATACATATTTTGAAATCATTTCGACACTTGCAGTGTGCGCTGAAGGAGCTGAGCAGGAGCACTCTGTGCCAAGTGCTGTCACTGCGAGGCTGGGCTTTGCTCAAGTCACAGGCTCTATCTTGGCTTCTGCTTTTCATCGGGTTTTTTTGTTGCTGTTTTTTTTGCTTTTGTCTTTTTGCTGTCATCCCTTGGCCCTAGGATTTGGAGATTTTATTCTGAAGACTTTTAGGACTGTTGGCATTTTCCTAGCTGGCTGTGACTTCTTGTACTAATTACTATTTACTAAACAACTACAATTAATTTCTGAAATAAATTATTATGTCTTTATACAACTATTTTCACCTTTAATGTTTTTCAAAACATTCTTGAGGTTCAGCTGACTTTTCTGTGAACATGCTATAAAACATCTTCTGTGGGGGCCGTACCAGTCAGGGTCAGCAGGTGTTTCCTAAACTCTGTACGACTTCTGTGTTTCCCTTCACTGCAGTCTGCATTTTCAAATTACAGAGAATCCTTCGAATTTGTATTTAGAGTTCCAGTTAAGCAGCCTGAATGTTATAACTCTGTAGATCTTAGTGAAGTCAGAAGAGAAATCTGGCCGTGTTTAGGGGATTGGAAATCAGGCTTGGAGAGGGTATGAAAGTGACAGGTGACATCAATTATGAGACAAGATACACATAAACAAACAGGGAAAGGCTCGGACAGAAAGATCCAACCAACCAAACAAACAAACTTTTGCATAAGAATGTTTCTCCTGCCTTCCTTACTAGGTTATTTCTGTTTTGCGTGTCTTTCTCATCATCTCATTCTGTTTTACCAAATTGCCAAGCATATGGAAAAGCAACTTGGTCTTTTTTTTTTTTTACTTGAATACTGACACAAAACGAAGAAGTAATTATGGAAGGAATGCAATGGGGGGCATTGTGTTTAGGGGCTGTCTCAAAAGCCAGGTCGCCCTTCTTTGCCTAAGGTTCAGGATGAAAGACAAAGATTTGAAACTTGCAAAGCTTGTTAGTAAAAACTCTGATGCAAATCCTGTTTTAAAAATGTGCAGTTTTGACAGAAACAGTTTGTTTTACTGGAATTTCATTCTGAAGAAAACAGGACTTCTGACAATTTCAAAACATGCCTTGAGGCTATGTTCACAATTTAATATTTCAAATTTTATTCTGAAATAACTTTTAATTTACTTTTTTCTTAGTTTGCCTCATACTCATATAACATATTATCAAAATCCAGCCCACACAAACCATAAGAAAATTAAATGTTTCCATTTTGTCAAATGAAGAACCATCAATCCAAAGCAACAAGACATTTGGGAAGCCTGATTTCTGGAAAATGTTAAATGTTCCAGGTTTTGTGCCAGTTTAATACACAGCTAAATGTCAAACCCCTTTGCAAAACAAAATTCTGTTTCTTTGCAACAAAATCAAGTAACTGGAGATTATAATAACATGAGGCCGCATTAGTAGAGGAACCACATTGCTCTAAATCCTGAGCTTAATACTGATAAAGGAGTCTGTTTTCAAAACTGAGCACTACTCATATTTGAAAGTCCATCCTAAACTGAATATCTGTATTTTTCTTCCTCCTTTACTCAAATTGCTCCTCCAGCAGCTTCTCAGACATGCACTAAACTTCTGATGCCATTAAGGAAAAAGTCCAAAGAGAACTTTTACGGTAGCTCATTTAACATGTGATCAATGTAATCAGTTCTGACTTACTAATGTCCATATAAGACAAAGTATAATGATCAAGGGATATACTTACTATGCTAATGACAAACTTCTGTTACAAATTTCCAGCTGCCTCCCTCATATAATTTTCTCCCACAGAGAAAATATTGATGTTCACTTGCAAACAGTTCTGCTATTTACTGAGGCAGATTCAAATTGGTCCTGAACTGTTAATCTATGCAAAATTTAATTACTGAAGAACCTGAAGCAACTGTAATGAGAAACCACAGGTTTGTCTCAAAACCTCCTAATGCTACAGAGGCCTCCACCAAACCTTCTGTTTCTCCAGCACCCCACAAATTAAATCCTTTTACAGATGCCTTTTCTCTACCGCTGTATAGATCTCTTCTGGAGTTATTTTGCTTTGCTAATCCCATTACTTAAGAGCAACAGATAACTTAAAGCACTAGATATGCCAGAGTTGATTTCATACATTAGATTGGATAGCAAAAATAGTACCAGTAGGCATTAGAAATATTCAACTATGGAGGGTTACTGAAAGCTCAAAATAAGATGAAAATAGTATGGAGAAGACAGAGGTTATTATTATAATAGTCACTGACACTGAATTTGAATGTTAAGCCTGCTCTGTACATCCTAAAAGGATGATCAGATGAACTAGTGGGCATATAAAAAAACCATCAGACAGGAAAGTCTGCTTCTATCCGTGGGAATGAGGTGAATCAAACCTGGAATAAACGGGAGGCATGGATAGAGGACAGTAACCAGGCTATTAAATAAACAAAAAATAACAAGAGGAGTGTTGACAAAAACAGTAGAAAGTATGTTCTGCAGTCACAGACTGCAAAACACTGATCAGGGAAAGGATTTGGTGATGACTGTTGACAGACACTTAGAAACAGCAACCTGATGTCTGGTAGCGGTTAGGAAAGCAAACAAAACATGGGGAAGTGTAAACAGAGGAACAGAGCACAGATCTCAACAGATAACTGCATCCTGGTACAAAGGGCTGCTGTGACCACACCTGGAGCACTGCATGCTGCTTCGGGCATCGCGTGACAGGAACTCCAGTGTGGGTACAAAGGAAGCGAACAAAAACATGAGCTTAGGAGCAGGCCTTTACAACTGGGAACATCACTCTGATACAGGAAAACCAACAGTAAAGAAAAGCTGCCTGGCAAAAAGCATTTAAGGGCAAATACCGACTCACATAGCTTTAAATGGAGGGAAGTTGAAGGGAGCACAAGGCAATTCAGCAGAGGCGACACAGTGCTGTACTGTGATAACCTACAGAACGTATACTGACATATCCTGCAACCGCATTTCTGCAGAGCTGCAGCTATTGCGGTGGCTGGGAGCACAACATAATTTATAGAGAGGGTTTTGGTAGTGCCACGTGACTCATGGATATGAAGTCATACACCATGCCACAGCGTGTACCATTGCTCAGAGGTGTAGTCCTCTGCCATCACGGAGCAGATCTACCCTTGCCGCGTCAGTCTGGATGCACTGCGGGTAACTGTCTGCTGTTCAAAGCCTGCACCTGTGCCTCTGAAGGTTCATGTGCTCTCCCTCAGCCACCCCCTGGAAGTTCCAGATTGGATATTTTAAAACTGATGCATGTAATGTTGAAATTGGAAAAGCAATATTTCAGGAGGAAACTCTGCTTCCATCCTGTCATGTGCTGGCCATGTCTATATTATTGTTGTGGTTTAGATCAGAAGAATTTTTCTGAAGAGAATCACCTAACGGCTACACTTTCCACACGTGGGTCACATTGTGGAACAGCCCTCGGGCACACAAGCTGAATTCGTTTCAGATGAAATTAAACCTTGAGAGCAATATGAAAACTGCAACTGCTCACACACTTTTGTTCTAGGGGTCAGAGACTTTACTGAAGCCGAAGGAAACCCCCTGAAATGAGAACAGTATGGATGTCAGGTCCTAAGCACAGACTGTTTTGCCCACCAGATTTGGTCCTGCTGGGCTACAGTACTTGCTAATGTAGCTGTAGCCTATCTCTATTTCTTAAAAATAGCTCCTCACTGCAATTCCTGAGCACACTTTGGTGCTTTACCCAGCAGTGTTTATCTCCTGGAGTGGCTGTAACTACAAAGTAGACATCAAGATCGAGTTATGAATGACATATCCATCCCACTGGAAGGGGACATTATGAAGAATGATCATTATCTTCATTATCTTCTGTCTTAAGAAGAAAAAATAAAAAACACTGAGTGGGGACTGACAAAAAAATATCTAAGTACTAGACTTACAGGTCAAAGGAAACTGATAAGCCACAGAGCTTCTTTCTCTCCCAAAATGTTATTACTGTGTAAATATGAACCATGCACATGGTTTGGCTATTTGCCAGTTCCACTTGGGTGTGAAAAGCAGCCTTCGTGCTTGAAAAGCTATTTTTCTGAACCACAAATGGCCATGGCCGTGTGAGAGACTTCTATTTAAGATCTGGCCCCAGTAGAACCAGACATAAAAGACGAAATAGCTTGTGGGGCTCTGTGTCGCCCCTGAAACTGCTCTCTTTTTTTAATAGTCCCTCATAGACTTGCTGGGGAACCAACAGAGACAAACTCAATAACTTAGCTGGCAGCTACTGTCTGCCTACGAAATATGATTACTCAAAATATATTTTATTATGACGCACTTTCAAAACATCCAGTGTTTAAAACAGTTCATTATCAGTGGGTTTTTAAAGAGGTCCTATCCATTAATCAGAACAGCGAAATGCCCTGGAGTGGGCTGTATTCCTCCAAAGGAGCTGTAAGAGCAGGTTATTCAAGAACTCATTTGCTGGTTATAAATACTCTGAAGTGCGGAGTGGGAGTATCGGTGGTGGGGAGCACATTAGGAGCTGATGGTGCAGCTGTGTGGATACATTTCCCTTGACTTGTGTGGTATGGGGCTTAGAAAGTATAAAGGGTAGGAAGTGAGGTGGAACTGGAATTCAGAATGATCAGGGTCTCTCTGCACTGAGAGCACGGCAAAGAAACAGCTGAGTACATAAAACCTCATAAAGAAAATCAAAACAATGATATTCCCTATTGTGACTGTTTAGTCTTTCTGTAGAGACTCATGAGGTCTGGGCTATTATCTATTTTTAATATCACTTGACCTGAAAATTTATGCTACCATCTGGAGAATGTGAGGATGTCTGTGTTACAGACTTAATATTGTCAGGGAAAGAAAGAGGAGGGGCAGCAAGGGGGGTACATTACAAAAATGTTTAAACATTATTCAGCACATGCCAGTCACCTCTTTACATTTTTTCTAAAGAGGACTTGAACAAAAATATATATCTTAAATTGCAAAATGTATAAATATAGGTTGAGATGTGAATTCATGTATATTATCTCAGATAATATTTACTTTACCTTTCATTCTATTTCAGGATTTTTTGTACCTTAGGAAATTAAGGTAACCTTTCAGAGTTCTGCTGCTGATTTGTCTTTTACATAATGAATTGGAAATACTAAATGCAAGAGGAAGAACAAAAGGCTGTTTAAAACCTTTGTAATATTCTACTTCTTATTACATTTGTAATGCTTTGTTTCTGGATTCATTGCCAAATAGAGAGATTGGGTTTTAAATAATGAGATTTAAGCATCAAAATAAATACACTTCACAGTTGTTTTTTTCATCTTTCAGCATTAAATGCTCATGCGTCAAAGCTTCTCTGAAAACCTGACAGCTAGAAACCCTGTAATAACTGCAATTGCTGCAATGTTAAAAAAACCAAGCTATATCATTAGTCTTGCAGTAAAGTCCCCAAAATTAGCAGCTCTGTAAGACAGCGAAGCAGAGCCCTGCGCCCGAGCAGGCTTGGAGTGGGAGGGGAGGATGCTGGACCTTGTCTGCTGTAAGGGCCACTCCTGGTTTCAGGGTGACTTGCAGTGTCAACCCTAAAGCAACATCTCTGTCTCGACACGCAGGGTACTCAGGGAGCAATCTATGCCAGTGTGGCGGGTGGCACAAGTGGCCCATGCTCACCTTGCTTAGTGCAGGATCCCTCTAGTGCTCACTGGCCATGTCCTCGCTACATGTGACTTGGCCCTTGGGTTCTGTTGGGCCCGTGTGACCCTCACATACTTACCCGATTTTTTGGCAAGATGGGGGAGGAGGTCCCGTTTCACTGCATTTGAAATGCAGGCTGCAGCCCACCAGCGTGGTGCTTGCATGACATAAAACTGTAGGTATGTGCCATATGCCCTGAAGTGTGAAGTTGTCTAGGGTACATAGCCTGCTGGCATAGCATCAAAAAATGTGTGGGACAGAGGAAACCAATCCTGATGCAGTCTTGTCCATACTGCTGACGTGGATTTTTAAGGTGAGCTGTCCCCTGAATCATGCTGAGGACTTTCCTTGGGGACAGCTCACTGGAGCACCCCAAGAAAGGGGTGTCTGTAAAAAGATCATTCTTGCCAGGCTACAATAACATTAATCATAAAGTCATGCATTAAGACACAGCAATGATAATTTTGTATTTGTCTGTTTGATATTAATGAAACACTGAGCTGAGCTTCCAGCCAGGGAAAAGTGTAAAATTTTAAAAGTGTGCGTTTTTGCAAGTTGGCTTTCATGATGTGTGAAACTGAAGAAAGGGGTGTAGACAAGCTTACCTCCAGAATCAAGTCTAAACGAAAACTAATTCAGCCTTTCTTAAAGGAAATTGGAAGATCCGCATGAAGATCATGGCCAGGAGTCATAGAAATGCATTTGATTTTCTACAGTCAGGCTCTTTAAATACTCCTCCACACACGCATATCAGTGAAAATTGGCTTGATTTTTAGAGTTCATGGTAGCACTCTGCAAAGTTTACTAAAATCTCTGGAAGAGGTGTATTTCAGTACTTTTGGAAGTCAGGAAGTATATATAGAGGTCCAACTTCTGGAGTTAATCATTGGAAGACCGAATCATGTTGTATTCTTCAAGACCAAACTTTAAGCCATTCATGAAACTATCCTGTTAAAAGAGGGTACTGTCCATCTTTGAAAAACTGATTTAAGATATCAGCAAAGCGATCACCAGTCGTCTTTGAAAAATCTCAGCTGAAGTTCAGCTCATCACCTACAATTCCATTTCCTCCCCAGCTGACTACAAACAGGCAGTTTAAAAGTCCCATTCTCTCTCTGTCTAGGTTTCAATTGCTCGCAAACTAATCAGAAGCTGTACTATTCTTCACGGAGCCCTGTGGAGTAATAAAGAGTCATTCTGAAACCCAAAGTGATCTCTTCCTTGGATCTCTTTCTCAGATTCCTCCCAATTGTGGCTGCTTCCTGCCCTGTCTAGTCCTGTTAACCTGCAGCCCCTCTTTCTTCCCAGCAGCTTGTAGGGCTTAGGCATATTTTCTCACTTTTGTCATGCCCCTTTCACCTTTTGCTGCAGCTCTAACTCTTACGCCCAGGTTAAAGGGCGAGAAAGTAGTGGTGAAGTGCTGCAATTGAACAAGAGGCTGTACATTATGAAACTCTCTGGTGACACAATCTAACCATGCAAGTTAAACAGCTGATCTTTCTTATCTAAATAAATTTGCTAGCTGGGAGAATAAGACCTTACTTGTTTGCAGACATACAGTGCTCTGGAATATTGGCAAGTACAGTATTGAAACAATCTTTTCTTAAATCTGAAGAAGCAAAGCTATTTTCCTTAGACTGCTCATCCAGCTGCAAATGCTGCATCTGTCACCTATCTGCTAGTCCTAAGGTCAAGGCTTTCTACAACATAATTCATAATATCATGATGTTGTTTGCACATCTGACTCTTAACCTGTAGAGGTTCTGGAAATTTGTAGCTAGATATCCCCAGAGAATTCAAAGAGCAAAATAGAAAAAGTTCTTACTGCTCTTTACAAAATAGGAGGGGTTTTTTACAGCAGAATGTCACACTCCTTTTTACCGTTTTCCCTATATCCTATGTTTCCTCTTGCAAAGTAATGACACAGGACAGTACTATCTTGTTATTTCACAAGACAGTGAAATGAAGACAGTTTAGAGCAGACCTTCAATATACACAACCTTGTATCAAGTTTACATGTTTATTTATTAATTCTCTTTAACTATACTCTTACAAAATATTGCAGCAGAAGAGTTGCCAGTAAAGCACTCAGGTCCTCCTACTGCCTATGCCAAGGTCTCTGCCAGTGTAAATCAGAAGCATTAGTTCTTATTTCCATTCATAAAAAGTGAGAAAAAAGAGTAACAGCATCATCTATAGACTGCGCACATCATAGTCAGCTCGGAATATCAATATGCATTCCCAAGAATTCTTACTGGGAGTTATTAATGTGATTAATGTGTTCCTGTATCAGCTGTTTGTTTAACTGAGCATTGCCATTGCATTTTGTACTGGCTGCTCACTTCATACATAGATGTTCATTGTTCTGGCTCCAGGCTTTGTTCTCTTCTTTCACACATTGGGAAAGTTTTCCACAAACTGAGTGTTTATGTGTTGAGTGCAGTACTCCATGGACTTTAGGGTCTAATGGAGTGTGAGAGGGGGCCTGTGGTTTTTCATCTTGTTTTCAGCTGTACAAACATAATGTACTTTTCTCTTCCTTTTAGAGGCCAGCCTGCAGCCCGCTAAAACACCAGTGCACAGCGACGTAGTTGCTGAGACTTTACAAGTCAAACTGGGAGGACTTGATGCCATTCACCTTAACACCAAACACATTGACAGTGTTTATTTTCTCTGCCTCCAGCCTCAGCTCTCAAATAAACATATCTGTGGCTGGTTTTCAGTGCTCCTCTGAAGAAAAGCCTAAAGAAGTATCTATCTCATTGCCAATAACAAGTATAACCTGCTCTCAGAATAAAAGTGCTGTGGGGGGATGGGGACAGAGAAGAGTATAAACAAAGGAAAAGATTAATTTCTCTTTTGTAAGCCTTTTTAAAAACTGGAATTTATTTCAAGACTGTTTTTGATACAATCACAGTCCTTGTTTTACTTTTGTACTTTACACTTTGTGAAATCCCAAAGGAACCTGAACTAGGTTGGTTGGTACTTTGTATATTTTTTAGCGTGCGCACCTTGCCTCTAGGGAAAGCCATTCATTAAATTGCTATTCTCAGTTGATGACATACAGATTTACTTTTCATCAAGAAAATCCTGTAGCTGTCTAGGAAAAAAAAAATCTCTCTATAATACAACATCTCCTAGATGTGTTTGAGCCTTTAAATTAGCAGGAGAAACTGACTACCAGAAGTCAGAATAGATGCAGTAGCAAAAAATTCTAGCTAGAAAAAAGAAAATCCAATCACATGTCTGTACTCATGGCACAAAGACGTGGACAAAATTAATTTGTCAGTGCTTTACAACATAAACAGCAGGCAATTTAAAGCCTTTTTTAAACTGAAATTTTTACATAGATGTTCAAAGATAGCTTAGTGAATGCAAAAGGAGTTCTCATTGTTAATTGCTGGAGAATGAGCATCCTTTCTAATGAATACTAATTTTAGTACTTGTCCTCATTATTTCATACCTCCAAATTCATTCAGCAGTATTTTTCTGTCCTTTCAAACATGTCCATATACCTATGATGAATAGCTAATATGAGTTATGTACACAAGCCTTTTGACTGATTATGGTATAGTTGTATAATTGCACACGTATCTTGCAAATGACAAAAAGGAAAAAAGTGCCTGAAGCTTGTGGTTTAATCATAGTTTCTGTGCTCATGGTTCTCTTTTACATCTTTTCTGGGGCCTGTTGATGCGGAAGCTGTTCAGAGTACTGAGTGACTGTCACCACCATCTCTTGTGTCTCCATAAATATCATCCCAAGTCTCACTAGATGTACATACACTTCTGTAAGCCCTTTTGGAACCAATTCATTCTAAAAGGAATTGATTTGTTTTAAAAAATTAGACCCCAGTGTTATTTCTATGTGGTTCTATTAGCTGGAGAAAATCTATTGAAGCAGGATCTGACCATACTAGACATCCGCACTAAGAGAAGATTTCTTGTCGTCGTAGGGCTAAGGATTTGGGAAACGATACTACCAGTCACAGAGACAGATTTCATTGCAGTATGCCACATTATAAAACCAGAGTTAGAGTAACTCAGAGAACCTGGTTCTAAAATTTAGAAATTTTAAAAATAACTGCAGCAAAGAAAAAAAATAACACCCTGTAGAACTTGGGTCAGATCACTTCCCCAGGTCATACATGATGCGTTTAGCATACATGCTGATGCAGTACTGAACAACTGTTTTAACCCTTGCTTGCGGTGTTTGGTGTAACAGACTCCTGACCTCAGTAGTGATGAAAAACATATTTTTAGGACTGGATTTGTGACAGGTACTTCTCAAACACCTCAGGAAACCTGCCCTTCCTATGCAGGGAGTACAGCCTGAGAACAGACAACCAGACAATAGGAGAAAATGAAATGAAAGTATGAAAATCATAGGTGATTTTAATTCAAGTTAACTGGACATGTTCAAAGCTAAGCTCCACAAGGCTGGAATGAAGTCCTGAAGTGCAAGGTGCTGTTTGTTTGGCTTATCTGATAGAATTGATGGTTGATGACAGGTTTGTGAGGGATACAAATTTGAGAAAGGGAGGCTAAACTAGAAGAGACAGACTTATAAAGTCTTTTAAAAGTAATCACAAGAGGTTATGTCTTCTTCAGGCATTTATTTAAGAAAATGTACATAAAACCATAAACATGTATAGTAGAATTAATTCCAATCTCTATTTCTTTTCCCATAATCTCTGTTTCTATTTTTAATGCCTTTTCCTTTCTTTTTTTTATTTCTAAAAATAGGAAAGTTAATGACAATTATATTCAGACNAAAAGCTTTCAAACTCACTGAGTATTGACATGTTGGTAATTAAGGTCTCAGCTTTTCTGTTGTGACTTTTATTAAAGTCAATTTATATCTGTCAGATCCTGGCAGTCTATAAGAATTCCCAGTGGGGATACTTGAAGCAGCTTTCTCCCATCATCATTAATTGCGCGTCATTAATTTGATAATGTATCACAGGCATTTGATACCCCTAGAGCCTGGTACCTTCAATCCAGGACTTCTGTAATTGGCAAGAGCTATTTAAGTGCAAACACATTCATCTAGACCCCAGGTGCACACATGTAGCCCCACTGAGCTACAGCCTAGTTTGAGGATTTACTCTCGTACCAGGTGCATGTTTACACTGTGTCTGAACTCAGGTATGTTTTGAGGATTTCCACTAAATTTGGCTAGAATTTCAATTCCCACTTGAATATTATGGAGAATTTGAGGTAAGATTTCCAAAATGGCAGATGTGTTGAAAATGGTGTAGCTGTGATACCAATACATTTCAAAACAGTACTAAAAACCTAAGCTTTTCACAGACAAGAAAGGCAACAATTTCCAAAAGCTCAGCTTGTTCCTGCTACACAGTTCATCAAAGACGTAGCCTCTGTAACACCCGACATTGGCAGCGGCACAAAGAAAAACCATGAAATAGCTGTAAAGCTATACTTTTTTAAGCTTTCATAGATTTGTTCATCCCTCATGTTCAAGGCAGAATGACTAAATATAATACCTGCATGTAGCAAAAATAGTTTGAAAACCTATTAGCAGCATGATAAGCACTTCTTAATTTCAAAAGACTTGTACTCTGCCCTCTTCCCAGTTAAGGTCTGTGGTGGTGTGGGAATCTTTGATTTTATATTCAGGAACAAACTGGAACCGCTCTCAGAAAGACAAATTAGAGACAGATTAGCATCTTCCTCTGCTGCTGCTCAGCTGTAGAAATGACCTGCAGTATAATAAAAGACTAGCTTACAATGAAAATATCTAATCCAAAAGGGAAGATGGCATGGAAAATTACGGCTTACCGAAGCTCAGGAGGAGACAAAGAGCTACAGTTTCAGTTCTTACAGATGATGTCCTTTGAATAAATTTTACTGCATCCTCACTTTCCTACCTGGGAGTAAGGAGAGAAGAAAAAGTAATTCCCAGCATTTCTTGCTCCAGTGCCTGCAAGGCCCAAGAGCAAGGCTCAGGCTTAGCCTCAGCCCAAGAACATTAAAAAGCTGAGCCTGGGCCAGCCTGTAAAGGGCCACTATGCCCATTATAGGCAGAAATCAGACTTTATTACACTTCTCATTCCCAGGAACTAAATAATATTTCCCATCAACAAATTAAAAGAGTGCCTGATGTAAAAACTCCCTGAAGAACATCTCTTCCTGCTTCAAATTCTCTCTGTCCTAACAAAGTCAATGGTAAAGTACCAGACGAAGTGTTTGGATCATTCGATGTTTTAGAAGGAAACTGTGGAACTGGCAGGGCTATTCACTTGAAAGTTAATTAGAGATTTTGAGTGTCCTTCTGATTCTTGAAAAGCTCCACTCACCAGCAACTTCCCTCTGTTTTCCCCAAGGCCACTCGGAAAACAACTTTACTGGTTTTCTTCCCACTAGTTCTACAATTTCTCACTGTAGACATAATTAGTTTTCAACTCCTCTGATGCCAATGTGAATCAGCCTTTAGCTGAAAGATTTTTGAATCTGGCCACAAATGAAGGGCCTGATCCTACCCAAGGCAATATAATGTCTCCTAAGTAATTATCCTTTGCTTCCAAATCCTGCTGTGAGGCACCAATCTGCGATGATAGACATCTACACTTTTTCCAAGAAATGGCTCAAGCCCTTGGTGTGGGGTGAGTGGGGGCTGAGTGAGGAGGCCTGAAAACAGAGCCACTCTGTGGGCATCATCGCCCTTCCTGGGGACTTCCGCAGCAGGACTCACACCTCCTCCATGTGAGCAATGAAATCCCACCACTTCCACCACCCTAAGAGCTGTGTAGCCAGGACTGCAGCATAGTTGGCTTCCCTGGGCATATATGCAGCACTCTGCTAGGATAAGACCCAAAGGCCATTTGGCAGCCTTCACCCTTCCTGCGTCTCACTCAGTCTCCTTTTTATGACCTTTCACTGGTGGCTCCCTGCCTGTGGCTGGAGGTGGACTGCACTGTGAAGCACAGGGCCTTTGTGCCAGCAGCCTTCCGTCCTTGTCCCACAGACATTCTCTGTCTCACCAGAAATATGTCCTTATTCCTTCCCATACTTCTTTTTTTCCTGGAGCACAGGAACCTGCAACAGCACATTTTATAGAAATTCAACCACTATTGCTAGTGGCATTAAGGATCAACCTGAGCTTCTGCTCTAGCTACCTGATTTCACAGATTTTAAATATTTCTTTAGGAAAAAAGAAGAACAATAAAAAACCTTTCAGTGTAAGACTTGGCATTCAGGGACTCAAACAGAAGCAATGCATTTTTAATTGATGTAACACCATAATTGGGAAAGATTTAATTGCAGGTGGAAAATACCACAACTTACTGTTTCCATTGTTTTTTTTTCTGCTCCTGCAGTTGGTAGATGCATTTGTTTAGTACAGGACAAGACTACAACGTGCTCTAATTATTTGGAAAGAAAACTGGTTGGTAATGTATATTGGAGCTATAAAACCAGCTATTGTCCACATGTACCCACTACTCTTTTGCTGAAGTGTTTAACATTTATTTACTATTAAGGACTGATAGTAGGATTTCCTAATGGACATGTTGACAGATTCTTAACTACACAGTTTCTGGCCAAGCGTCTTTTTTCGTATCTTGGCTTTAAATATAATGGATTACAGTTCTTACACATTGAAAAGCGGATTCTCATTCTCATTTAGTGGGTTTGTTTTACCAGCTTATGGGCTTTTAGAACTACTGCAAAATCACACCGTGTGTATAACTTTCACTGTGACAATAGGAGGCCTTACTCTGGCAACTGCAGATCTGCCATTATTCTACCGTACCCAGCAGAGCAGCCAGAGTTGAGGGCAGTGGATATTCCATAAATTTTGAGAGGACACTAAATTAATTTCTGATTTGGTAGACCCCCATGCTGAGTGTTGTTTTTAGAAGGAGTAGTCTGGGACACTAATGTGTTATATTGCAGAGCAATTACACTATACAGCTATTACATTTTGCATTTCATGTGAGACTACTGGAAATAGCAAGAAGTGAACTACATCATGTTTCAATGAGAAATGAGGTTATAACAGACCTATCTCATGTTCAGACCTGTCTGAACAACGTATTTTCTCCCACAAAAAGCCCCAGAGATTTACTTGCAACTTCAAATAATTCTGTACTGTATAATGTCTCTCTGTGTCTGGTTCCCACAGACCTAAAAATAAATCTTTAAAATGCAGATTACATAGGTTTTGCCTTTTATTCTTGTGTCTAATGCAGAGTTAAACGTATCGCTGGCACTAAAATGAACATTTGTAATAATAATCGGACAGTGAGGAAAATACTAACTGTTCAGTGGGCTAAACAGACATACTTTCATCTCTTGTCATGCAGGGGATGTTCTATTCCTATTTGGTAACTCATGGCATCAAAGGAATCCTGTAAATCTAAGAAAGTTGCTTCATATTTCTTGATTACAATCTTCTTTGCTCCTTTGTGATTTACACAGAGGTCCCAAGAGAAATTCACAGGAAAACATGACTATTTTTTTAAAATTTTTATTGGGGTACATAGTCCCCTTTCATTTCTCATCATCCGGAGGTAGGAGTTTCACTGGTCATCCGTCATTTCAATCTTCTGCAATCTTCTCAAGCAAGTAGATTTCAATAGAATACTTTAATTCATTAATTATTATACAAGAGCTGATGATGACCTCACCTTTTGGCTTGCCTGATACTTTCCATTGTTAGATACTTGTCAGTGTTTTTCAAGAGGTCTCATCACCTTTCCATCTTGATATTTTTCAGAGATTAAACATAGATTAAAGAGGTCTTCTCTTTACCAGACAAAATTCAGCCTAGTTCTGACTGTAGTGAAGTATTTTTTGGAAAGAAATTATCATTTTCCTGCTTTTATTTGGAATCTTCAGGGGAAAAAACATAACTATCCCATTTTCAGCCACAGTCAAACTGTACATACCCCCAAAAGATCATTTTCACTCTAAAGATAATGACCGTCTGTTGCCAGCTGAAGTAGCAATGTGCTTTGTAGTGCAAATGGCAGAAATCTGTGTTGTAGCTCAAGGTCATGTTACAGTTGCAACTCTGTGTTTTCTTCTTTAAAAAAAAATGTCTCAACCACTACAAACCTAGGAAATAAAAGACAAATAAAAACACTCACAAAAATTACCCACCAAGCAGAAACTTTTGTTACAACAGTGTTGTTTTAGCTGGAAAAATCAAATACTTGAAAGTTGGGAAATGGCAACTTATGGTTGCCCTATGGTATATCAGTACATGATCAGACTGCTTCTCCATGGGATCTCTCTACATTCACTAGAAGGGACTGACACATAGCAAAGCAAAGTCAAAGATAATTGCATAATTCTATTGACATTCTTGACTTTACAAATTAAATGACATCCATATCTGGATGCTTCTTTGGTAGGTGGTTAGGATACACAAGGTAAAAACCAAAATGAAACATTGTTCAAGAACACGTGGCTGGTGACTTGTGCTGCAGGACAAAATCTGAGATGAACAGTTTTACAAGTGCAGGTTGGATGCCAAGGTATTATCCCACTCAGTATCAGTGTCTGACTACCCCGTGACAACAGAGGAATGGGAATGGTGTTGCAGATGAGCATCCAGGAAGTAGGGTCAAAAGAGATGAATAAAAATAAGGCTGCATGTGCGTTGCAGATGTTACTGGCGTCCTGGGTTCCTGATCCCCTTGTTTGTTTGCTTTTAAAATATCTATGACTTTTCTAGTCCATGATTTTTCAGATCTGTGTGAATCCATGACTTTACAGGATGTGCGACAGCATGGGCAAGGTAATGGTGGTGGAGATATGCATAATGGTTGCACCAGTTTCACCAAAAAAAGTGAAAACCTGAGACTGCATTTTGGATTAACAAAGAAAACCCACCAAGTACGATGTTGAAATAGCTTTAAGAGGGACAGAGATTTCTTGTTCCCTGTATAACTTCTTTAAGAAAACACTGGGCAGCCTTATCCCTTAGCAGCTGAATATCAGCAGTAGAAATCTGCAGGCAGGGAGTTATGTAGAAGTATTTTAACTGTAGTTGCTGTAAATTTGGACGGTTTGAGAGAGGTTTAACTTACATGTGTTGAAAGGAAATTAAAAGAGAGCATTAAAAAATGGGTTTCTCATCTAGAAAAAATGTGCTTTTGGGTAAGACCATGAATGCAGCCATTTCAAAACACGCTTTGCAGTATGCTATTTCTAACCAGTGTTAGCAACAGAGAAATAAGGAAAGAGTGTAAGAAATGTGATTATAAATATAAAGTATTTTTTCCCATCTGTCCCCCTCAAATTTAGCATATTGGTGGGCAATATGTACCATATCGCTGTGTTTGATAGCCTAAAGTAAAACGCTGCTGACCAAGTCAAAGTGAAAGGACACCTTAGAAGGCTTTCTCTGTTCCTTTTATTTACACTCTTTTTAAAGTCTGAAATCCCAGTAGATTATATTATTTACCTTGAATTATTATTCCATGATTTTATATCAGCATCTGTAAGTTGTCCTTGATGGCAAACTTAAATCTGTTAACATCATTCATTTATTTTTCTTAGTCACGTCATGTAGAACACAGATTTTTGATGGTGCATGGTGGAATATTATCTGCTCTTAGATTTTCCTTAAACTTGAGCTGGTTCAGAACAGCTAAGCAATGAGTTTGTGAGAAATGATTTCTCAGAACAATTCTGGATTTGCTTTTTATTTATATATTTCCCATTGTTCTCCAGGTAGGCAACAGTATTCTTATGCAATCTAATCTCTCAGAAGTATCCACCATTGATAGTTTCTGAGATTAATAGATCAGATATAGTTAGGAAGCCTAGAAAAGCTGCTTCTGAAAGGGGTGTACAGTGTTCGCGTGGTCACCTTCTTCATATATGTTCACCACATAATCTGTATCCCAGGTGAATATTCCTATGAAATGCCTTTCGGTCCCTGTGTTAAATTGTTTTCTAAATATCAAATTTAGCCTGTACACCTATACAATAAAGCCCACATTTCTCCTACCCAGCCCCCAAAGGCCATTCATTTCTGTCAGAGAATAGGGAAGTCCAGAGGTCTTCAGTGTGAGACCCTTTGAAACTAGGCTGCTTGTTTGTCTATCGAATGCCTTTTAGATGTCTCTGATAACATTTGTGCAAGTCACACTGGTATATACATGGCTACTTCAACATTTTTTGGCTTCTGAGTACATGCAAGAATCCAGTTTAAGCTTAAAAGTATAGTCATTATAAATGCAAATACAGCAGCGTGGTGCTCCAATATGCAACCACTAGACAGAAATTAAGATTTCATACTGTTGTATATCGCAAAGGAATAAAGGAATCAATATACAAGTCTAATGTCTTGTCAGATTTGATGCCTGAAATAGGCACTACATGTATCAAAGGAAAGCATAAATGCCCTGAAAAAGAATGAAGTTATGATAATGAACTGTACTTCTGCCACAGCAATGATTTTACTAACAAACACATGTACTTTCTACATTATTCAAAGCACTGCCAGGTAAAAACAGGGCCCACATTAGCTCCACATGTAGAGCTGTTTTGGAATTCATGCTTAGTACTGCTGGCTTGGATACCACTAGGTTTGCAGTGCTACTATGCTGCAGGGCATTCATTCCTGCTTTGCACTGACCTTCTCTGAGATCAGAGAGAGGACCTCTTAGAAAGGATTGTCATCTTCAGTGACCGGATTCACTCTGCCTGGTATGTGCCCATGGCTGATTGTGCTGTGGTCAGTAAAACACAAAACAAGTCATTATAACTTCCCTGTTAAAGAGCCTCTTGTGAGAAAAATCTTAATTAACAGAAGATATGCAAACACTTCTTCTGTTTTGAACTTAATGTTGTGGCTGAGCCTATTGCTGCCTCAGCTTGTCTCTACTCTCCTTCTGCTCCAAAAAATCATTTCATGTGAGTTGCAGTAAGTTTGACTTCAGCCAGTGTTTCATGAACCTCTTCGACATGATGGGTTGGTTTGGTGAACTCAGTCAACCTGAATAAAGAGCTTTCGGGAGGCAATATCAGCCTGGGACCACAAAGCAAGCAAGTACTTAAGCGTGTGTTTAAATCCTTTCTCATTCAGCCAAACACTGAGACTACTTCCTTTGATGGAACAGAAGCATATTTTTTAAGTCAGTAGGATTATTTTTTTTTTTATTTTGCTGAATAGGAACACATTCTTTAAATTAGGATAATTTGAATTACGGAATTGTATATGTAGAACGCAAAAATAAATAGAAAAAAAAAGAAGCAAATTTTGTCTACTCTTGCTCGCTAGCTTGGATCAAGTAGTTAAGCATCATCCATTCCAGAAAGATCTCTCTCAGATCATTCCACAAGAAATCTACGAAATGGAGTCATGACTGGGTTTTCATAGCACAATGAAAAGAGAAATCTTTGCAAAGATATGAAGAAAACAGTATTGAGCTGGTAATTCTGTTTGATTCAAAGTCAAATTTCTCAAGACAACCGTTGGGGGTTCAGTTAGCTTGTCCAGCTGACAGACAAAAGTGCAGCACTACAGCAATTCCTATGTATTTCCTTCTTTTTGATTTATAATATAACATAAATTGCATAAATTGTGCTTTGCCAGATATCAAACATCATGTCACATAGACAGCCCTTAGCTGAGGAAAACTGGCATCCGCTTGTCCAACTCCACAAGTAAGAGAAAGTATAAATAAAGCATAAATGATTAATTTAACCTTCCCTCCCTGCCTCCCGTTAACAGCTCAAGGACCCACAGCACACTGTGCTCCTGTGATGTACCAGTGCGGTAGAGCCTTCAAGACTGTGGCTAACCCCTTTCCAAGTACAAACACCTGTAAAAACAAAATTAGCCCTGCCAATATGTCTAAGAAGAAATGCTTTCCAGTAGGTTATAGATATAATATTCACCCCATTCAGGGGAATCCAAACAAAACACAAATGTCTTATTGGGGCAAGAGGATATTAAGAATAATAGACAGATTATATGATAGTTTATTGAAGGCAAAGGAAGAGACATTAGTCATAGTTTTGTTATAAAATGAGACTTAATCAAAGAGGAATGGGTTAGAGGTCATGTGTTCTATTTGTGCTATTATTATTTTTAAATCATTGAGACTTCCATGAGTGGCAAAAGAAATGATCCTGAACAGTGCAAAACAAGCCAGACCTCACTGGAGCACTTCAAGATGAGCCAAGAGAATCCACCCCACGAGCCCTGCTGGCTCTGTGCTAATCTTCTTTTTATGCCTTTTTAACAAGGGATGATTGCGATCTAGGATCACCTTTGCCAGAGAAGTTTGTCTCAACAAATCACTAGGCTGGCTGGCATATGCTTAGTGATGTGTAGCAGCTTGAGCAGAACGTAATCTCACGGAAACAACATTGTTCTTATATGCTGCTTATTTTCCTTCAATTGTCCTTTTTTTTAAATCAAAAAGAAAACTCTGGTACATGTGTTCCATTTTTCCTCTCATTTTTTATGCGTATTAACTTCCAGACATCTATTTTGATGCTGAGGGGCCAGGGAGAGAGGCTCAAGCCATTCTGTAACGCTGAACATTATGTGATTTACTCTAATAACTGTGCAATTACATGGACAATAAATTTTAAAAAGTGCAACCATAACTGCACATATATATTTTGTATGCAGAATTACTGGCTTGCATGCTTAGGCCTTTGACATATAGTTCAGGATAAAAGTTGCAATATGTTTGTTTATAGGTGAAAAGTTTCTTCCTGCAATTAGAGCATGAGAATTATATTTAACATCTAAGCACATACATAAATTTACACCAGAAAAGTGACATTTTAGAGCATTCAGATTAATTTAGGATATAATGCCATTGAAAATGGAGTATCTTTGTTAAATGGCATTAACACTTAGGCCAGAAGAAAAAAAACCTTCTCTTTCCTTTGCGACTAATGGAGCTTCAATGCTTTAAAAATAAGAATTGCATGAAGAACTTAAAATACCTGGTAGACATCACCTTTCATATTAAAACTAATGTTAAAAATGAGATACCTCTTATCATATTAATAAGAAAAAATACAGAGTGAAAAAATCTTCAATTAAATTTATCTTAACTCCTTGCCCACATACCTTTTCCCCATTAACATTTTAGCAATATCTGCAGAATTTGCAATGTTATGCTTTATTTCACTTACACGACTTCCACAGCTGAGTACACCTAGAAGCAAGGGTGCTTCTTCCACAATGCAACCTATATTTTTCCTTTTCTATTTTTATGCTGTTACTCCAAACTGCTTTCCAATGCAGCATACTTTGGTGTCAGTCATTTTTATCTATATGGACTCTTTCTGCTGCACCCACTTTAGCCATGAGCCAGCAGTGTGCCCTGGTTGCCAAGAAGGCCAATGGGATCCTGGGATGCATTAGGAAGAGTGTGGCCAGCAGGTGGAGGGAGATTCTCCTTCCCCTCTACTCTGCCCTAGTGAGTCCCCATCTGGAGTACTGTGTCCAGTTCTGGGCTCCCCAGTTCAAGAAAGATGAGGAGCTACTGGAGAGAGTCCAGCAGAGGGCAACGAGGATGATGAGGGGACTGGAGCATCTGTCGTATGAGGAAAGGCTGAGGGAACTGGGCTTGTTCAGCCTGAAGAAGAGAAGGCTGAGAGGGGACCTTCTAAATGCCTACAAATATCTTAAGGGTGGGTGTCAAGAGGACAGGGCAGACTCTTTTCAGTGGTGCCCAGCAACAGGACAAGGGACAACGGGCACAAACTGAAGCACAGGAAGTTCCAGCTGAACATGAGGAGGAATTTCTTCCCTCTGAGGGTGACTGAGACCTGGAACACGTTGCCCAGAGAGTCTCCTTCTCTGGAGATATTCAAGACCCACCTGGAAGAGGTCCTGTGCAGCCTGCTGTAGGTGACCCTACTTTGGCAGGGGGTATACTATCCACAGAGGTCCTTTCCAACCCCTACTGTTCTGTGATTCTGGGAGTCTGTGATCTGCTGGCTGATTATTGTATCATGAAAAATAAGGATATCAACTTCACCTGCATTAGTTGATTCATTATGTATTCATAGTCTTTGTTGCCTTGCTTTTTTTTATATTCTAGATCAAGGTTGTTCAAACTGACTGATTTTATCTGTCACAGACTAAAGTCATCATGCAACGGAGTGCCACAAGACACAAATCACCTACCCTGCACAGCTGAGGGACAAAGGAGCTCCTGAATCACTTTGCAAGCAGGAGGTGACTGTGTCCCTCCAGTCCCTCCAATCTTTTGTGGAGAACCACGGGTCTTGGTGGGATGTCCAGGTCATCTTAGCTCGCTGCACCAACTCAGCAGCACTTACAGCTCCATTTCCTCCAAGACTCAGCTTACTCAGGGCCCTTTTTTGTGGCAGAACTGCCCCATTACCATTCAATTAGCACAGTCTCACCTTGCAGTCACATGTTCCTCCAATGAACCTAGATGAAACCTTCAACCCATATAAAATATCAAACCCTTCTTACAAGACTCAGCAGAAAATGAAGTATTATAGTGGGTATTCTCTTTTACCCAATGTTGCAAAAGTTTTGGGGCTCAGCTAAGGAAGTAAGAAGCAAGTTCAAAATCCTGTCATGTTTGAAGGGATTTGACCTACCTTTGTCTCTTCATTAATGATTGCAAACTATAGTCATGCTTAAAATGATAAGAATAATGCTTATGAAATATCTTTGCTTCAAGAACTTGTCATTAAATGTTGTATCATAAAGCAATAAAGAGTAAAACAACACAATAGTTTTTCAAAATTTTCACAATAATCCTCCAACTGCATATTATATATACAGTTTTATATGCCTATATAGACAGTAGGCATATTTAAGAAGAATACATGAAAGTAGTACAGAATCAGAAATGAAAAAAAAAGGACAAGTGATTTTGAGGCACAGACAGGGACAGAAGAGAATGACTAATGATATTCATAAAGATTTTGTCTTTTGGAAGGACTAGCATTAAAACCACAACCAAACAAACTACTCAGCAACAAGGAAAAGTCTTTTGCCTTGGCATCTTTGTCTTTTCAAACTATTACGTGTGTACAGTATTTCCTTTGTGGTTTTATGAACACGTGCATTACTTATAGACCGTAAGTGGCAGTCTGGATACCAATATCTCAGGGCATTTATTGGCAGTGTATGTGTAATACTGCTGAAGGCATATTGACCTCCTGTATGAGGTCTATGTGAGTTCACAGTTGTGACAGTGTAAAACTGGGAAAATCTTTGGGAAACTTTTATGTTCTTACAGGCAGCACTTGCTATTCTCTTCTTATTTCTAAAATTGCTTCCCTGGCACTCGACTGAGGCCCAGGAACAGAATTCAAAGAGTTGTGTAGTCACAAATGCTTTTTCTTGGCCCTCCAGATTATTGTTTTGTCCTGCGTTTGGGCCCATCAGCTTTTAAGAATTGGGTTTCCAGTAGGAGGGTGAGGATTTTGAAACTACCCCTGCGGCTCTGATAAGCACAAGCAAAAGCGCTTGTGGTCTACATCAAGTGTGAGGTGTGTACCCACCTTGCTGCCCTGTCCCTTTCCTGCCTCTGTCACCTGCAGTCAGGTTATCCTTGTGCTGCTCACATTTTTCATATTTTTTGCTCCATCATGACTTTGGCATTTTTAGCAAGTTATTCCCCCAAGCGGTACTCTAACTTGTCTTTTACACTAGCAGGGATGTTAGTGAGGCAAGAAAGCCTCTGCGGGATACTTATTTCCACAAGCCACGGATTATCAGGAGGGGATAGGAATCATTCAGCGTATTACCAAGGAGAAGAGAGTTTGGAAACGGCTAGCAGTTTCCTTTAGTTTGTCACCAGCTCCAGTGTTTGAAGATGTAACACACTTCTGAGTGCACTGGCCTCTGTCCTGCGGGGACCAGCTGAAGTGCTTCCTGCCGGGGTCCAGTATCAATAGCACTCGGAGGGGTCTCAGTGACCCCTATAGCCTGTGCTCAAGTGGACAAGCAGCCAGATGGCCACACATTTCTGCATTCTTTCGCTGTGTTTTTCCAGCACTAGATATACATGGTGTCGTCTTTTGTCTTGCAGATCTAAAGAGATCAGAGCCCCTGAAGAACAACTTACATGAGAATTTATTGTATGTGACAGGAATCAACACAGAGAATGTGTAAAAAAGGAAATCTTTTAACAAGGGGAGAAAAATCCAGAAAAGGTTTGTGTTTTTTCTGGGTTTTTTACTCTTGTAAACAATAAGCAGATAACATAAGAAGTTTAAAGACTTATTATTCATTCGCAGGTACAGAAACATTCCCATTTATGAGATATGAATTCATAACAGTCACCTTAAGGTGAGCAATTATAATTCCAATCATTTAAAAAATCAGTGCTGTATTCTGGAGATTTTCAATATACCCAGTCTTTGTTGAACAGGCTTGAATTTTGAGGACAAACTGTGAACTCTATTTAATGACTCAAGGGTCATGAAAAGATTCAAATGCCAAAATGAAAGAATATAATGAGAAGAGGAAAAAAAAAAAAACACAGTAGGATTCCCAGCACTCCTAGCAAAAACTGAGGCATAAATCTGAGAACTAAGAAACTCAGATCACAGACTCTGTCTACAAGCTAAATCCTTGCTTTATGGACTACAGGCTACCATGATCAAAAAATACAGTAGATTGCCCAGTGCTTACAGTAAGTGGGTCAGGCGTGCATCAGTGCTTATCAAGACAATGAGCAGTTCATCTCATAACCCCAGCCTCACCGTAGTGTTGTTCAGGAATATGGAAAAACATATGCAGCTCTAAGTGCGACAAGCTCTGACTGCATTAAAGACGACAGATTTATGGGGTCTTATATTTGAGTAAAAGGAATAGACTGAGAAATAACAGTTCAGGAGCCTGAGACTAGCCAATGGTCTATGAAACAAGTGTATAGCAGCATTTAACAGAAAGTAGCTTTTAATTACGGTGGCTAAGAGAACGTATATAAAAATGTCAGTATGCATCACTGAGTCACAAAATCATATGGTTATCTGCTCTCTCCCATGACAGATTGTATATATATTTTATGTTTTTGTCCTGACAAAATCTGCCCAAATTCCAGTAAAGTGTGGATCCACTGATGAACTTCACAGAGGCCCCACCTGGCTTAGCTCTGGAATTGGCTAAACCAACTCCCCTACAGGATCTGGAACTAGCTTTTGAGGTTTGGACCTGTCTGTCTGAGAACTGCAGATATTTAAGAAGCAATTTATCATGTTTAATTTTCAATTTCTCAGGCAATGTAACTTATGTTTCTTCCCAAAGAGGATTCATTTTAATGAGATAGTGCCTAACTTCTCCAGCCTCATGAACAGACGTATTATTTTCAGTGCCAAGGTCTACAACAAGGAGATGGAGTGAAGTCTAACTTGATAACTCTTGTCTAACTCTTAATTCAGAAATAGACAACAGCCTGAAAAAAATATTTGTAAAACTATGCCTGATAAACTTTCGTCGCCTCATGTTATATATGCTCAGCCTTTGCTCACATCTGCTGAATCTATCTTGTTATCTGGAAGTGTGTCTGCAGATCAGTTCTGGAGGGACTGAAAAGCTCTTAAATTCTTTGCTAAAACACCAGCACAGCACATTTGCCAAATATTGTAGATTCATTACAAAGCTGAAGATATCCAAGCTTGAGATGTTTTGCTCCTTTTTCCACCATCATCTACAGGCTCCTTTCATCTCCTTCCTCATCCTCTGTGCTCTTCTACTCCTTTAATCTCTCTCCTGCTCTTCCTCTCCCCATCAGAATAGGAATGTGTGAACATTTATCAGTGTGTCTTTGCTAACATGAACATTATTCCACTCTCTCTCTAACCATTTCCTACTCCTTCAGGAATAAAGAAATCTCATCTCATTTCCACTCAAAATCTTCTCAGTGTAAAATTCAGAGCTGAACTAATTGTGAATAAAATGAATAAAACTCACCATTCTGAATGCTATACAGGACCTGAGGTTCGGGAGTGCAACAATTGTCTAAATGAAATGGAGGACTGAAGGGAATTAAGTTAAAAGTGCATAAGAAACCTTCCTACTTCGGCACAGCCCCTCCTTGACCTGGCTGTCAGGTATTTGTAAATGTTTTCAATCAGCTCTACTTTTTATCATGACCGCTCACATTACCTACCTGCAGTGTTGCTCTGAGCAGCCGTACAATCTGTGCACCACAGTGTGCTGAAGCCCGAATATCTCTAATTAGGAATTTAACACCTCTAAAATGTTCCATATGGACTCGTCGCACTTAGAGTTTGCTGCTGTTTCTACCATGGTTGTGTTAGGCTGAGGTGCCTTCATTGCATGGCCTGTGACTTCAAGGTGCCTGTCTTGGTTTTCAGCTTCTTCTGTCTCCTGAGTGCTCCCTATAGTATGATTGTAGCCTTCTCTGCCCCTTCCAGTTGGGTGCACGCTGGATATTTCTGTGTATTAATGTCCCAAAGCAATGTAGTTTCTCCTCAATAACTTCAACCAGAATTAAAACCAGAACAATACAAAACAAAACAAAACAAAATCGAAAAAAAGCCTTGTGATTTCAAATATGGATTTTTAAAATATATATGTGTATATATCTTGAATTAAAAATAGATGCTGGATAGATGCAGTAATTATGGCAGAAGGTGCGTTCGTGACTGTGCAAAGGCTGCACGTCTCCGGCTGGCCACCCATGGCTCCCAGCTCCTGCCGCTGCCCGGAGGTGTCCCAGAGCCCGAGGGACAGCACCCGCGGAGGGGCCGGGAGGGCCGAGCCGGGAGCCCACCACCCCTTCCCCCGGGGGCGGCAGCAGCGGGCGGCGCCTCGCTGCTCCTTCTGGGGTGAAACCGTCCGACTCCCTGACTCGGCTGGGGTGGCCACTAGAGGGAAGTGTTGCTCTGTTAACGAGGGCGTTTTGGAGCGGGTTTACTGCGTTTTTATCCACTTTTTCAAATTTTATTTTTACAGCAAATATATAAAATGTGTGCTTTACCTTTCTGTCATTTGCGCTGTGCTTTTTACGAGAGAAAAATTCAGACTTGAATGCTCATTTTCTTAAAACGGTGTTAGATATTTAACCCAGTGTGTGTGAAAGTAAAACTAGAATTACGCTCACTGTCCAAAGTGCATGAATCTGTCTTTTCCCGCTACATAATGACTAGACACCTTTTGTGATCTGATTTGGCTTTTTGTTGAAGGTTTACAAGAGGAATATCTGTTCAGTTACCCTGCTCTCTTCTGAGTGCAAAGGTTGAAGCCAGGGAAATACTTCTCTTTCCTGTTTTCCCTGGTAAGAAATGCTGTGGTCCCAGACTGAGAAAGACTTCCATTAATTAAATTACAGGTGTTTTGATTAAGGACTGCAACCCCTGTCTCTAAGTCATTAAGTAATTCATTGAATCATACCACGATAATAAATCATACCATGATGTTCCAGTGTATACAGTCATTAAGCACTTTGGAGTGCATGACTTCCTGATATGCTGTGTCTCTGTTTTTAAATAAACACATGCCTATATTCTCCTGTTGCTTATGTACTGCAAGCACCTCCTGTTTGAGTGTTCAGAGCAGTGAGATGGATTGGCTAATCATTAACACAAGTATGATCAGCAATAAACTGTCCAGACGATAGCAATAACATCAGGCATCCCAGAGACAAGACCAAGACATTAACAAAGGAGTTCCTTCACGTGAAATGCGAAATATAATAAGGAGACTGTGTTGCAATGTCTGTATAAATACTTTTTATAAATGGTAAGTGCTAAAACTGCAGAGAAGTATGTGCTAATATTTTGGGCTTTTTTTAAAAATATGATCTAAAAATCATTCAAAATGCTTTATAATGAGTAGAAGAAGTTTTTAAGAACAAACTAGTGTTCTTAAAACAACATATTCACAAACAGTATTGAATTGCTTTAATCATGACATAAAGAACAAGTAAACATAACACACGAGGGGATAACTTCGGAGTGCTTAAGGTTTATTGTTGAGGTTTTTTAATACTTATTATACACGTAATGTTTTTCTAGTTTGATCTTAAAAGTAAGATTATGTGTTTATTTTGTTCTCTTTTGTCCACCCTTGTAAGGGATTCATGTATTTTCTGCTCTCACTCAGACAACAGTCCTAAACCTTCTTGCCAAAAACTATTTTTGTTGTTGCCTGATGCTACAATAAAGCCTTCCTAGGACATGTTACGCCAAGTTACTGCCAGGTATCATTAAAAGTTTTGGTTGCAACATCCACAACTTATGAAAGCCCAGATTTTATTTGTTGCAGTATTTTGTGCCAGATTCATCCAAGAAGCAAATGAATAAAATTTATGAGACTTAGCACTAAATAAATATCATTATAACAGACAGTGGTAAGTGTTGATCACTCAGTAATGACTAATGGAAGATGATGGAAGCTGTTAATTATTGGTTGTAATGAAAGAAGGTGGAGGAGTTTTATTATATCTGTTTTATACGATGAATAGCTCATACTTATTGTTGGCTGAATATGCATGCAAAATAATAACCACATGAAATTTCCATTGCTTCTCACCTTGAAAATATTACTACTGATCTCTATGATAAATACTTCAGTTTTAAGAATACGCAGGATTAGCCAATCTCTTAGGAGAGATAGACTGAAATGTTAAAAGTTAGCACGAATTCACTCCATCGACCGAAACTGTTTTGTGGATGGTGCCTCCTCTCCCACCCTGTGTGAGCCCCTGCCTTGCTTCCATCAGGCTGCCAGGTCCAGGGTACAGTCAGACCACACTGGCCCTTTTAAAAGGACAAAATAAATATCTTCTGCAGCGTTTTTGAGAAGTGTCAATACCTTGATTTTCATAGGCTTATTATTCACATTGCAGGTAGTTTCTGGAGAAAATCATACCAAAATAAGTGGCTCCATCACAGTGGGGGTGTTGGTCTTTCATTTCCTGAGTTTGGATCTTAAATGCTTTTAGGCACTTACGTACCCTGGAGACACTTCTTAGACTTTTCTGATGGGCACAGTGCAAACACTAAAACCGACAAACCCATTAAAAAGCAGTACTCCTAGTGTGTGTTATTTAAACAGCTATAAGGATAACAACTTCAGTTTGTTCCACAATAAAATTATTTTGTTACTAAACTTTTGCTCTTGTCAGTGTCATTTGTTGCCTAAATGAGTCTGGTGTATTAACATCTCTCTTAAGAATAAAAGCATTTGAAGTACAAATTCAGTAGAGACGGTTTCTGATCTAAAGCTCAGCAATAGAGAGTGTACTTTCTGTAACAAGAAATCTAAGCGTAGTAATTAATATTCAACAGTTTCTATTAATAAAGTCATCTAGCAATCTTTATACAGCTGGGAACTCTGGAATACAGGAGGCATTTAGCTTATTCTTGAGAAAGAAAGAAGCCAATGAGGTATTACTTGGTGCATAAGTAAAATCTGACAGACCACCAAATAGCAATAATAGTGGGGAACAAAAAGAAGTGAATCTTGCAATTCATATGGGTAGCATAACACAACAAGCATGATCAGAAGCTTATGCGCTCAAATGTGTTCAAACATTTAGCCAGACTCTTCCCTCCTATACATAATTCAGATGAACACTTCAATTTTTTTGTGTTAACACTCTAATTCTTTCTATGCTAGGCTGACCCAGGCAGTCAGTCAAACCGCTTATGGGCTGGTCTCCATTACGTCCAAATCTGCATAAGCAGAAGTGGTCATATTTAATAATTGTTGCAAACTAAGTTAAACAACTGAGAATAGGTTGTAAATAGGATCTGTTTACAAGAAAACATTCAAAATTTGTGTCCTTTTTTTTAACTTTGGATACTTCAGATAACAACAATGCACCATGCATAGTACTGAATTATGCCACCTGATTTCCTACTGAAATATTCAGTTTAAGTTTGGTCCATCCAACCAGTCTCGTGTAAGACAGCCATCATGATCTAAATGCCTGGTGTTAGGCAGTGGGAAATAAACTAAAATATGTCATTGCAGGGTATATTTGATCATGATTTCAGTGGGCCCTTCGTATTACAAAAACTGCATTTTTCACTTTAGCTACAAAATGAGGTACTCCCAGCTCTTTTCCCTGGACAGTGCAAAGCAGCCATCTAGAACATGCTCTGAGACTGACAACTTTCTTCCCTATAAGGGTAACATTTTAATTTTCCCTAGACCATATTTGAAGTCTGTCATAAAATGTGTAGGGAACAAAATCCCTCCTTCTGAGCCAAAGCATTAAAAGCCAAGTGTTTTAAAACACAAGATGACTGAATGCCAGGCAGATTACACACCTAAAGTTCCATGCAGATGTACTCCAAAGGCAAAATTTAAACTCTGTTTCGGTATGACTGAGAGGTCAGGAGGAAATCTTTTGCCTGGAAGGAGACATACGCAGAGTGCACCTACCATAAGCTCTGTGTCTGGATATGAAGAAACAGAAATATATAAATCAATTATAGAGTCTAGCGGAAAAAAAAAAAAGAACTGCCTGAAATTCACAAACCAAGGAGAAAAGCTAACATCTCCTGTTATTTCCATCTTCTCAATGAAAATCACCGTAGTGTAGATTACATATGTACTAAAGCATAGTATAGCTTATATGTAGGAGTAGCTGGCAACTCCAGCAATGGCACAAATGACTAGAAAAGTGACCTAGCTTGCATGATGACATAGAATAGTATTAATTCACTTCAAGTTAGAGAGCTCACTTTCAAGTTAAGCCAGGCTGTGTGGCGAATGAATATGGCCATCATGTGCTCACTGTTTTGCAGGGGAGGAACGACATGCCTGATTCAAAATGAACTGCAATGATCTGGGATGGCTAGACTTCACTCAGAACAGGCATTTGTCGAACACAAGTTTTTAAATATTTCCTTCTCAAGTGTAAAGTACAGTAGTCTACAGAATACTTGTCTTACATATACTGAACAGCTGCTGTTAATGAGTTAAATGCACACACATTAAGGAATGCAAGGATGGCATAATATGGTCCTAGTGCTTCAGGAGAGGAACCATCATGCCTGTACAACCTCTACAAGCTGCTAGGGTGGAGAAGCTCATCTAAAATCTCTGAAGAAAGGGAATTATGATCAGCAAACACCATAGTCCTTGGATAGAGGACTGTTCCAACTCATCTAGGAAGTGTTGAAGGTGACATAAGCGTTCCTCATTTGAGAACTTTCAGCTTCAACTTTCTCCACTTCACATGGACCAAAAGAGTGAGTTTCCTCCTATTTTCAGTCCTTACACAATAGCAAGGAAATTTGTTTCAGGAGTTAAAAATAGGAGCACAGAGATGATTGTTGTGTCCCAGCTACTGAGGACATACAGTAGTATGGATCCCTCCTGTGCTTCTCCAGGTCACTACAGAAAGATACAGAGTGCTCCTTTAAGTTATCTTTTAACCAGCGTTGATAAAGTACTTTGAATTTTGTTTTGCCAATTACATACCTAGCACATTATAAATATCGTATAAGCTCCACTAGAAGCTTGGGAGGTGAAGAACAAGAGAAATATAATTGAGTAGTCCATTGTACTAATTTCAATATCTAAGCACTATGCCTTAGCAAGCCATGTGTTAACTGAAAATGCTATTTATTTCAAAGAAGATTGCTACGCGAAAGAAGATGAGAGAATGCCACGAGTGCTTCAGAAATGTCAGAACATGGGGCCAGTCATGATCTCTGTTTTCCTGCTGTTCTTTCAAGGGTGATTATGAGTTTCATGCACATGTCCTGGTTTCGAACAATGAACTGGTCAGCCCAATAGCTATCTGACAGCTCAAAGATGGCAGCTGTAGATGCTCAGGTCAAGTCCACGCATGCAGAGGCAGTGAGGTCAGTGCATCCCAGGTAGGCTGAGCTTACTGAATGTGCAGCAAAATCATTCTTCACCTGTAACACATCAGAAACAGGTTTGATATATCTTATATGGGCTTGACTTCTGTGCAGTAGGTAGATGGTAGGTCCAATATATGCACAGGCTTTGAACTCACTGCATACTCACTGCAAATGTGTGTGTGCACCCGTCCAGACTCATGTATAGGAATCCGAACTGAGTGCGGACTCCTAAGGATCCTAAGGATCTCATCTAATAATGATACAAACAAGGTTTATGCATTGTATTGGAAATCTAACATTTCCTTTACCTTGGAAACCACAAATGTTGCACAATAAGCCATAACTGAAACATGATTAATGTAACAAAAAGATGCCTCTCCCACAAACGTGAACATGCATCTGGTCAAGAAATACAGCTGTTGGGAAGGCTGGTTAAAAAGTAGAAAAAAAAAAAAAAGTCTGTAGCTTCAGGAAACTCTTTTTGAGAAGGCATGTTTTTTATGGAATGCTCTGGAGCTGTCGACTAAAGTAGAATTCGACTTAAAAACACAATCTGACAAACAGAAGAGGAAGTTTCCTCTGAATCATACCATCCTCATGCAGGAATTGTCCAAACCTCTAGAACTCCAGCAAACTTCAAAGAGCTTCGGGCAAGACAGTCATACTAGAGTGAACCTTAGGAACATACCCTACTTTTCACAGACATCTCAAAATACTTCTTCATGCTCCCGTGGGCCAAGAGCTCCTGAAGAAAACATGATGCTGACATTTCTGCTCTTGCAGAAATCAGTAATATCAATTCCTAAATAGCCTTTACCTTTGTCAGTATTCATGAGCCAGAACTGTATGGAAACAGTTTGCAGTTTTCCATTTCTGTTACACATGAATATCTATGCAATGATAAATAGTATTCATTTAAGGACTACCATACTGCATCTAATCTTGCCATCGTGATCATTAGTACAGATCGAGACAGAGAAGTATTAAAAACTTACCTGTATAAGTCCGTCCTCTCCATCATTTCTTTTCCTGGCTTTCAGCAAACCATAGCTCTTGACCTTAATGGGCACATACTTCTAGATGGTTCAACGCGTGTAACAGTTGCCAATAAGCCCACCTTCCATAATGCTCTAATCCCTTTTTGAGCTCTCTTGTGCTTTTGATCACTGTAATGACATGTGACATTGAGTCTGATAGCTAATTATACAGAGAAGTGAGAAGCACACTTTTGTCTGTTTTAAGATTTTGGCTTCATAAATGGTTCTTCTCTGACAATTCTGCTGACTTCTAGTGTATGTCTCCATTGCCGTATCTTATACAGAGATATGGAAGCCATTCCATATGGATGCTACGTCAAGTCTACCATACTTTGCTGTGTGCATCAACAAAACCATTACATTCTGATATATGCTCTTTTTTAGTGGTGGCTGAGCCAAATCAAACTTGCTGAATTTCCGATTTCTTGCGTGATCTTCCAGGACCAGAAATTAAAAAAGACATCTTTAATCACATTCAGTAAGTAGATTCAAGAGAAAACAAATGTTGACATCATCATCTCATTTTTGCAAAGTATACATTACAGATTAATTTTAAATATAGAGTTAGGGATTTATAGCAGAATTTTGGAAAATGTAAAACCATTTTAGGAGCAAAATTCCCAGTGACTTTCAATGAATCTATAATCCAAAATCACCCAGACACTTTTGAATAACTCACACATAGGCCCTCAAACTTGTATTGTAAAAACTCTAGGGCCTTTTCAGCTGCAGGAAATTCTTCAACTACTCTACTAAAAATAGATTTGAAACTGTGCTGGAGGGACTTTGCTCCTATAGACTCTTCTAAAACATATCTAAACTTAACATGTATTCATGAGAATGTTCAGGGAATCAGGAGGTCTACTTTATATGTGTTCCATTATTTGCATATTAGTGTTAACAATTAATGAACATTGTATTAATCTCTCTCTTTGTACATACATATCTATGTATGTGTTGTATATATATTTCATATTCATATTCCATGAAATCTGCAGTGTTTCCATTGTATCAGCATATTCTTCTCAGGGATTTATGGCCATTGGGAATGTAAGCATAGCCCTAACATTGTACATCTGTCTGTGTAAAACAGCACAGGCAGAGTGCCAAATACCATTTTTGGAGCACAGAATTGCTCTTCTTAAAATGTTTCTGGAGACCCACTGTAACTATGAACTCTTAAAAGGAAAACTGCCCTTGAAGCTCCAGGGAGCGACACAACTTCTGACACACTTCAGACTGCCTGAGCACTCTCACTTGAATTTGGCCCAGCAGCCTGCTGAGCTGCCCTACTGAAGATGGACATGTGGGAATACATGATGATAATAGAGAATTTGCCTTGGCATTGATTTGCCACCACACTTCTTGATCAGTATAAAGAGTATGATTGAGGTTTCTCTTAGTTATGAGGATTGAAGGAATTGTTGAAAAACAAGAAATCTACTGATCCACATAACTGACTTTAAGACGTTAATATGTGGAACATGTAAAGAACACAAGGATTCCTACAATATCTCACAAGATGCTTATGGGCCCTCAAGGGATAAGTCACACCAAAAAATTAACCTTGCTGCTTTCGGACTGAACCTAGCTTGAGGTGGCCGAGAAAAGGAAATCGTCATGTTGCGTTCTTTCAGAAGGTACCTCTGGGCATTCATGAAATGACATTAAAACTTCCTTGCCATCACAGCGAAGTACGCAAACTAATTTTTACAACTTGCTGAATGGCAGCATGAATTCTGGTGACACAGAATCACAGAATCACAGAATCACAGAATAGTAGGGGTTGGAAGGGACCTCTGTGGGTCATCTAGTCCAACCCCCCTGCCGAAGCAGGGTCACCTACAGCAGGCTGCA
>Ga0065711_1002006_pt1 | contig 51902 bp, 57 predicted proteins | sample Hoacrofraction12_FD_59098 | JGI IMG/M metagenome (GOLD analysis project Ga0065711, IMG submission 59098) | Hoatzin crop microbial communities from Cojedes, Venezuela - Epithelial fraction 12 v2 (version 2) | ecosystem: Host-associated > Birds > Digestive system > Esophagus > Crop | place... | reverse complement strand
CGCGCGGGGGGCGGCTGCGGGACGCGCCGCCTCGGCACCGCCGCCATCTGCTGGGCACCGCCTGGTGGTTGCCCTGCCCGCAGTTCTGCCCGCGGTCCGGCGCTGCCCGCTGCCCTCTGTCTTCAATCCTGCAGGCTGCCCTGCCTGGGGACCCACTCCCTGCCCTGCCGTCAGCCCTGCCTGCGACTCTGCCTGCAGCTCCCGGCGCCCCGAGGCTGGTCCCTCCTTGCCGTGGGGCTCCCACTACACACGCACCACTGGGCCCCCGCCCAGCCTGGTGCTGCTCCCATACAGCCCTGGGTGCGACCGGCTGTCAGTCCTGCACTGCATATTGTCCGGCTTGGCCCTGTGGTGGCTGAGTGTGCAAAGAAATGCTGTTCCAGGACAGACGTGGCGGGGAGGGATACAATTTGTGCTGAAAAATTGGATTTCCTCTAGTGCTAAGGTTCCCCTCCATCAGCTGTCCAGGCTTGCCAGCTCCAGCTGTCCTGGCAGTTCCGTGCAAGGCAGTCCGGGTGCCTGTCCCACGTCGGGATCAGGGAGGGGGCTGTGGGTGTCTGCACAGCACCTGGCTGCAGGATGGAGAGGGGGCTGTTCCCTCACAAACAGCAAGAAGCCTTTTCTGCTAGCAGCGCATCAAATGATTCCTGGAAGGGCTTCAAAGCCATTAGCTCCTTGTTCTGTTTCTGAGACGTGATCTATCAGAATAAAGCCTTACCCAGAGGAGCTGCTCCCACGGTGCGAGCGAAGACAGGGCTGTGCCCGCCCTGCCTGCAGAGCCCCCGAGAACCTGCGCTGCGATTCAAAGAGGCGAGCAACGATCTTGCTGCTAATGAAAGGGGTTTTTCACGCAGCATGCCAGGCACTGCATCTCTCCCGCTCCTGGGGCTGGAGTGTCACCCAGAGAGAGCCTTTTGCTTTCCCTTTCTCTTGCTGTTTCATTTGTGGCAGTAGATGTTTGCAGTGACATGGCAAGACAGGTAGCAGGTCGTTTGAGCTACGCCTGTGCTGCCGGTGAAAGGTATCAGATGGGTGGGAAGAGCAGGACCAGCTGTGGGAGGGGGCTCCCTGCAGGGCTGAGGGGAACATGCAAGGGGAAAGTGGTGCTGCCTGTGCAGCATGGAACTGATTTGGGGCCCGTTGTGAAGTTTCCCTGTGCCTGACAAATATTTGGGTTGTCCCCTCCTTGAGGGGACGCCGTCGTGGTGAGGCTCACGCCTATCATATCAATAACGTCCATTTGGGGCGACAATAAAGCAGACACGATGTGAGAGCTGGTCCCCACGGTTCAGCGAGCTAATTAAACTTATTCTGCTGACCTGGTTTCCAAATCTTGTAAACCTGCTGCCTTCAGAACAACTTGAAATTTCCAGCACAGACAGGCTGGGATTGTAGAGGACTGCGGAGGAGGACATGGTGCTTTGGCGGAGCTCAGGATTTGCCAGTGCAGAACCTCTTCCCCTTCGTCCCCTCCTAGCGGACGGTCCCAGCACTGCAGAGCTACACTGTGGGGAAGGTGCAGTAGGTGCTGCCGGGGGGGCAGACAGGCAGGGCATTAGGTGCCCCCACCACAGGGTTTGGCACTGGTGAGCTGACAACAGGGAGCTCAAACCTCTGCCACCACCCACCTTTTCCAGGGCCTCCCACACAGGTACCTGCCCCCTGGCCGGGCTGCAGCAGGGGCCCATGGTCATTGGTCAGAGCCTCTCACCATCTGCACTGTCCCAGCGTGTTTTGGAAATCCCATTTCCTTTTCATTGACTGAGGAAACTGGCTGCAAATCTGCCATAAAAGGGTGTTACAGATGCCTGAAACAAGAAGTCAGAAATGAGGAAATGTCAGGATGTTAATGCAGCCTCCTTTCATCCCTTTGTGGCTGTGCATTGCAACACAGTCTTTCATGGCAATTATTAGATGCATATTTTTCCCATAAGGCGCCTGCCTCGTTCAGCACCCAGCATGTACCATGTAGCTCAGGCTGTGCAGAGGAAGCTGCTGCCTGCAGGACCCTGCATCATTCAGTGAAAAGGGACACGGTAGTGACAGGGGTAAGAGGACAGAAGAAAAAAAAAGTTGTTAATTTAATTTTACTGACAGCTTCCCTGGACACTGGGTTTCTTATCCCTGCATCCTTGGCCTTATGAGATGCTGAGAATCACCTGAACCAATCTTTCCCCACCTGGTTGGTAACTGCTTTTCTTCTTTCCTGATGCCTGACTTGAACACTGGCTCACTGATTACTGGAAGAGCTGGAAGTTACTGGCTGCTTGTGAAATCACTGGGAGCTGGGCTCAAAATGTATCTTGTGCTATAGAAACACCAGGAACTTCGAGAAATCAGGCCCACCACCTCTGCAGCTGGTGACCTGGGAAGCTACCACCCATGCTTTTCTGTTTGAGGCTGTGCTCATCTGCTGTCCCTGGGAAGGGATGTTGGTCCCCCAGGGCCTGAGGGGCAGCCCCCATTCTGCTGCTGCCTGGGGAAAGCCCTGGGGAGGGGGATCCCCCCTCACTCCTGCATGACCGGGTGAGTAATGGAGAGGGAAATGAATGGGAAATATCAGATAGCAGGTCCTAAGACCAGGAAAGACACGGTTAGGAGGGGTCAGAGAGTTAAAAGATCATGTAAGCGTTTCTGTCCTCAAAGTGCACGAGGGATGGTTCAGCAGCAGCCTTAGCTGTGGCATTTCTGTTTTACTTGAAGCCATAGCATCCCTTTCAGCACGCTGAGATACAGACACATGCATACGTACATGTTTGCAATCACATGGACCAGCTTTCAGACGTCTTTCTATAGGAGCCCCAGGCTTTCCACCCATTTTCTTTCCCCTTTGGTGGTAGTCATCTTGGTGAACAACCTTCACTGCTGGGCCCTGTGAATCACAGTGGCAGGAGGAGTGGAAATGCCTTGGCCGGAGATCCCAGCTGCAGCCCTTGCTCCAGAGTGCTCTAGCACAAATGCATCTGTCCCAGAGGCACCAGCTGGCTGAATGTACCCCTGCCAGGCCAAGCTCTCAGCACACTTGACTGCATGTGCGCTGGCTGCGAAAGGCTCTCGATTCCCAGCAAGAAGACTGAGGTCCAAACAACAGCAGCAAGATGCCCATAGGGACCCCAGCACGGCACAGCCTGACGCATCGCATGAAGCCTTGGACAGGCTGCAGAGAAGTAGGACTCTGACTCATCGGAAGCTGGTGACATTTTCCAAAAAAAACCTGTAAGTCCAGGGCTACAATGTTCCCAAAAGGCAGCAGAGAAGCCTAAGGGGTCTGGACACCCCATTATACCACAGCACATAGTCTGTGTCATGAGATGGAGGAAATTCTGCAGCACTGGGCAATTCCCCACCCATTTTTCTCTTGTCCCCTGCCTCCCCTGTAAGGTGGGATCTGGCAGAGGTAAAACCAGGAGTGGTCAGATACTGCTGCCTGCTGCCCTGGTGCAAAGCCAGACTAGCTCTTCTAGTGATGCCAGAATTACTTTCTAGATGATGGACATCAGCATTTTCCTTTGGGAGTCCCTGGATAATATAGCAACTGAGACCAGAGACAGTGAACTGTGCAGTAGGTGTTTTAAAAAGGGCCCTGGGAGGCTGTGCTGGGACCTGACAGCACAGTTGGTGCCTCATCCATCACAGGACCCCACTCCTCTTCCTCAGTCATAGCAACCACCAAGTCATTCACCAGTGGTTTGGCTTTCTTCCAGTTTACACAGCAGCACAACAGCCCTTCCCAGCAATTCCCTGTGTTGGCAGGAAGAGGCAGATGTTCCTCAGGCTGCCTGCGTTAAAGTGATAATCAAATGACAGAGTATTTTCAAGCAATTTCATGTTTTCAGTCTTTAGTTTTAGTGCTGTGCAAATGGTTTCAGCAAAAAAAAGTACCCAGACAGTGGAGAATGGTTGTGAGCTGAATCTTCTCTAGGTGGTGCTGGTGTGCACTATAGCCCATCTGTGACCTGTAGCCATCCTGCAAACCCAGGAAGGGATGCCCGTGCTGTGCATGTAAGGAGCGACAGGTCCTTATCTTATTATTATGGGGGCTGAATCCCTAGGTCAAGTGCAACCAATGTTCCCAAGTCAAAAGCAGATGAGTGAAAACAAACGCTGCAGAAGCTCTGGAGCGACTCATCTTGCATTTGGGGAGTGCTAGGCCTTCACCTCCCCCCCTCAAAAGATCAGGACTCCAGGAGAGGAGAGGTGCTGCATGATCTGCCTAAGGGAGGGGTGGTGGCAAAGGTTTTAGGGCATTGGAAGCCGGTGTTTGTCCTAAAACCTGCAAGAGTTTTTCACTCTCTAGCCCTTCAGGAGAGCTAATGTCCCTGCACAGACCTCTGCTGCAGCAGCATGCCACAGAAGCCAAGCAGCACGCTGTTGTGGCATGCAGCAAGGCTGGGGGCTCCCAGGCAATACTGGGGCTTATTGCCTGAAGTTGAGCATCTTGAGGCTGCTTAGCTCTCCCCCTCTGCGTATGTAGCTGAGTTTGTGTCCACCATGCTAGCGCAGCACCTGCTTCCAGCCCTGCTGCAGGGTGCACAGGGACCCACCGGGGACAGCTGCCCTGCAAAGCCCAGGCCGCGGTTCCTGATGAGCAGCATTAGCAAAGTGGTGCAAAGGGAGAAATATATATACCAGCTGCAGCTCTGGCCCTCGAGGTACCTGACCTGCTTTCCCATTGCCAGCTATGTTTCAACCCACTAAAGGTCATCGGAAGTTGAGTCTATTTTTAGTCAGGAAGAAGCATCCTCCCTCCCATCAGCCATTAGGTCAGGATCCCGAGATGTTGTTAATGGACAGCCTTGCCCATCATGAGCTGCCTGTGAGAAGCCCAGCCCATGGACCTCTCCCCTCATGGAAGCTGGCTGGAACATCTTTCATCTCTCCAGAGCTCCTTGGGGAGCACCAGCTTCTCAGAAACAGCAGTTTAGCCTCTGCAAATGCTGCGTCTTTCTTATTGCTGGAGTGGCATCATCATGATAACCTGTTTTTCCTTTTGTTCCTCCTACTGTTTCAAGGCAAGACTGAGAAGAAGGGTGATTCCTGAACTGGGGGATCTTCAGGTATGAGCATGGCACTCCTTGCTCCGGGGGCTGGTGGGAAAGCTGATAGGTCTCCAGACCGTGCTGTCCATGCAGTTCAGAAGGAGACCGAACAACATAATTAAGAAAAGGTAATTTCTTTTTACACTTCTAAGCATACGAAATACTGCAGAACGGCTATCCCCTGGTAGATAGCGGGTTATCTGTTTTCTAGGAAATCTCACCTTTCCTCCCCCCAGTTTAAAAGTGGAATGCAGACACTTAAAATAAATTCCCAGACAACAAAACTGAGAAAACACAATGAGATTTGAATCAAAGTATTTGGATTAATTAGCTTTAACTGAAAGCTTTCATTCTGATTTCAGCCGTGGCTTTATGTACAAAAAATTAAAGCAGCAAAGCTTTGTAAGTTGAAATATCAAAATGTTCCACCCTGAAAATATCAAAACGAGCTGCTTTGTTGCTTTCTAAAAGGAAATGGCATCACGACCAACACCTTTACAAGCAGCTTAGATCACTAAGAACTTCAAAAAAACCTCTGTATCAGCATAAGCAATTAACATCTTAATCAGTTTTTCTCTTTTTCTTCCAGAGGAAAGTCTAAAAATACTGATTTTTTCCAAATTATCAAAAGATTTCTTTAAGTATTTTCCCTTTACTCTATGGTTAAGCTTGAGCTGTGTGAATTAGATGGGGCGGTTCATGTGAATCGCATCTTTGCTCCGTGGCAGGCTCTGCTCGTACCAACAGTTTCTGGGCAGGCCATGGGGAAAGCAGCACTGGATTTGCTTTTTGGTGCTATATGTGTGGGAGACAGATATTCAGCACCTTACAACTTGTATCATGGATATTGGAATGAAAAGTAATACGGAGGTTGGGATTTTCTACATTTGCAGTTTCAAGATGAACAAAATGTGTTTTCATGACCATTTTCCTACTTTGGATGAAACTGAAAAATGAAAAATTGGAGATCTGGGATGATATGCTCACTTTGTTATTTTTCATTCACCTTCCTCGTCTGATTCATTTCTGTTTCAGTGGAAAAATAGGAACAGGATAGAAGCAGAGGCAGAGGAGAATAATAAAGGAAAAGAGAGACTAGAGGGGAGAAACACAGGGAAATTGAGAAGTTAAAATGAAACATTTTGAAAGTTTGATTTTCTAGAGATATTTCCAAATGAAATGTATTTCCCTTGGAAACCTCTCCAAGGAGAGCAACTTTTGACACTTTGAGTAATTTTTCCTTCTGATTTCCAGTCAGCTCTATCAAACACAGCACCAGAATGAACCTTGGCTGCACATCCCAGGTGGGGTTTGCCCAACGTGTTACCTGACCCATAGTGTCTTTAACACAGAGACAGTAAAATCACTGCTGGAAGTCTGTGTGGCTTCACTGACTGCTCGTTAGTGCAGTGCATGGAGGCTGGCTTTTGCAAGTCAGCAACTGGCAGTTCCGAGCTGTGTGCTCACAGCAGTCCCTTGCAGACGGACTCCAGGGAGTCATCTCTCCCGGAGATGTCATCCAGAACCAGCTGGTCACACTTGTATCCCCGCTGAGCCTGACATTGCTGCTGGGGGTGCCAGACCCCTATTTTGGAGCCTTCCCTCGTTTCTCCTTGAAAGCCCAGTTCTGCAGTCCCTCAGTGCTTGCCCCATCCCAGGGTTATTTCCCCATCCCAGGGTCCACCCTGTGGACCAGGTGCAGGCTGCTGGTGCTTGGGGTCTGAGGGCAGCAGGGCTCCAAAACCATTTTTGCCAGGTTTGGACTGCGCAGGGAGCGCGGCGCTGGTGGCATGGTGGCTGCTGCCATCTAAGGGTGCTGGCAATCAGTGTGCAGGAGAAGGAGAGCCCGGCTGCACTGTGCACCTCTGCCGTCGTGGTAGCTATCGGCTAATGAGCGCTCCCGGGGGGCTGCAGGGCTGCCGGGGGAATGCCGAGCCTGAAAAGCAGCACAACGTCCCAAAAGGTGACACTGGGTACAGAGGGGAAGGCAGAGGTCTGGCATTCCTATTTCAAAGCCTGGGACAAGATGCTTAGAGGTGATACTTGCCAGGCCCAGTAGCTCTGTTCTTCCCTGGGGGAGGTTGAAGACATTGTCACACTCTGAAATCTGCAAGCCTGTGGAAGCAGTGGGATTTGCATGCTGAAGGTCTGCTTCCCAAACCCACCTCGGGAGATTTGGTGGCAGTCTCCCAGCAGCCAAGTGGGCCCCCTCAGCAGATTTATTCTCTTGCAGCAAAGAACTGGGCGATGCAGCAAGTCCCTGGCAGGGCTGTGCTCCTGACACTGCCTGTAAGTGCCCCTGGACAGCAGAACCCCCCAGCCTCAATGCACTCAAGCATCACTACGGTGCCGAAAAGGGTGGCCTGGCACCGGCTGCAGTGCCCTGACGGGCCCCGCACTTCCCCTGGGTACAAGAGCAGCCACCTGGCCTGTTTCTCCCAGCCAGCAGCTGCACTTCAGCGGCTCCCAGACCAGTCGGCAACTTGCAAGAAAACAGCTCACATTCACCTCTCTCAGGCATGTAACCCTGATGCAATGGCTTTCCAAGCACCTTCGCAAAGAAAGGCACAGTGCCACCTTTTTCCAGTTTATTGGACAGGAATAGCACAGCCTCTGGGCTTAGCAACAGCTCCCCAACACACAGGGGACACATGAGAGAGACCTTCCTCTGCTGTCCCCAGCACCACCCGATAGCCATGGGCTACCTGGGGCCGAGGGTAAACCTGTCCAGTACGTACAAGGCCATGGTGCAAAGGCTGAGATGGCTGCTTGCACACAGCCACGTCCAGCCCGTGCTTTCCCTGTGTCCTTCTGGCCAGTAAGCAGCCACCTCACGTGGACCAGCAGAGAGGATCCCCTTCAGGTCGCTCCATGTCCAGCGAGGTGGGCAAGGCAGAAGGGATCTCAGTCAGATACTGCCTGAGCTCACCACCCCAGTGTGGGCTCCAGGTGTTTATCTGCACCCCAGGTCCTGCCTGGCCATACTCAGGGAGGTCTCAGTGCCCCTCAGAGGCTGGTAGCTGTCTACAAGCTACGTGCAATCAATTATCCTGCATTACTGATAGGGTTAAGGCCATCGAATATTCTGTCCAGTGCTGGGCAGAGATACTTCCAGTCTGGGAGAAGACCAGGGATGAGATGCTGATGAGAGAAGCCATCAGTGGATGGGGCAGAAGGAAGGGTGGAGCTGGGGGACCTCTTTGCAGCAGTTCTTCCATCGGCCAGGAGAGATCAGGTGGCCAAGAGACACTTGTCATCGGCTGAGGACCTTCTTCTGCTGTGAAGACCGGGTGGATGTGGCTGCCAGCTGTGAGTCTGTCCTTGTGCGGCTGATTCCTGGGGTGGGTGGCCACCTTGGCTGGGTGCACGGCAGGGCCAGGCTTCATGGCAGTGGGAAAGCTGAGAAAGCGGTGTTGAGGGTGCAAGGGGGCACAATGGCTTCAGGGCAGGCACTGGTTAGAGGGGCAGTAGGAAGGGCTCCTCTTCTGCAGATGATGTGGAGAGCAGTCCCTGCTCCATCCCAGGAGAGTCAGGGGTCTGGGACTGGGCTGCCTGTGGATGTGGGACAAGCTGAGAGCATCAGAAGCTCACAACACACCTCCTCATGTCCCCTTGTGCCCTTCAATGGGGACTAGGCATCCTTGTGCAGGGTGGAGTAGCTCTGGGGCGGAGAGCCTGGCACCCCACCCCTTACCCCAGCAACCTTGTCGTAGTGCAGACAGGAGAGACTTGACAGGAGTCAGAGGCAGCTGGGAGGAGTATCCGGAGGGTGTGTGATGGTTTCACAAGCTGTTAGCTCGGATCTCGCAGAGGACACGAGGTCTGGGCTACCTCTGTGACCTTGGAAGAAGCTATTCTAGAGGCAGAAAGAGGTTTTCCCTGATACTCCTGTGCCTAAAAACTGCTGTGATGTGTGATGCTGTGGCTGTCCCCTCTGCAACAGTTGCCAAAGCAGTGGTGGTGCTGGAAGGTGCTGTAGCTCTGCCAGCACCTGTGTGAGGGTGCCTGAGCAAGACAGCACATTGGAGCAGTGACTGCTGCAGGCAGGATGGCCGAGGAAGGGGTGCAATGATCAAAAGAGCTCAAAAAGACTTTGAGAGGCAGCACTGTGGGGCTGTATACTTGCAACTGCTATTCCTTGCTGCTCTCCTACACCTTATCATTAAGCTCTGTGCAACAAAACTGGTGCCTCTGAGACACCTGCACATGGAGTATTACAGTGGGGCTTTCCCTGACGCCTCTGAACCTTTCCGCAAGCCGAACTGGAAAAAACCCAAGATGTTTTCCCGGGGTGAACTAGAAGGATCCTTTCAGCAACACAGCACAGGCAGGGGCCGCAGCAATCTTCAAACCCAGGAGCTCAGCTGGCTGGCTCTCGTCCTTCCTTCTTCCTTCCCACGCCTTATCTGTGGCCTCCACTTCCCTGGCTCTGTCTCCGTGCAGTCTGGAGGCTCCCGTGGGCCATAGTGCCACGCTGCTGCCTTTGAAGGGGTGGTCATGTTCAGAGCTGCAGACAGGAGCAGGGAGGATGCTGGGGCTTCATACCCCAATGCCAAGGAGGAGACCTCAGAGCAGCAGCCCGGGCTGCTCCCTGCACGGGTCCCGCTGGTGCAGGGGCGGCCGCCGTATTTGCTGCAAGGGTGATCCCAGCTGTCTGGCCCACCAGGGCAGGGCTGACGCACACAGTCTGTTTTCCAAGAGCGCTTACTTCCGCTGCCTCTGGCTGGAAACAATGCGAGGAGCAGGCCTCAGCATTTCTGACAATTAAGCACTGAGTTCAGCTTAGTTCAACCCTAGAGCCTGCTTAACCCTTTAGTTGCGGAATGGAGCAAATCTCCTGGTGCAGGCAGCAGCTTTGGATTGCTATGTGCAGCACAGAATGGAGAAAAGAAAGAAGGGTCTTGGAGGTGGAAGAAAAGACTTGAGTGAGGGCCATCAGTGAAGAAATGTCTTAAAGCTGGGCCTGTCCCGCTGCATTTCAGTGACTTGCCACAGCGGTTTTGCTGCAAAATGCTGCACTTCCCTTGTGTCCTGCAGCCGTGCATGAACCCCCTACTTTCCAAGCTGTCCTTATAGTTGCCAGCACACCAGGAAAGGTGCTGTCGTAAGGCAATCGCATCTTGGGCACACATAGGCACGCATGGAGGTACATGGGGGCAGGTCTCTCTTCCCCATGCTCCTGTCCCCCCAACTGAGCAGGCAGGCACTGAAAGGCCCAGGACTGCAGGGGGAGGCATGGTGCAGGCAGCTGCTTACCACTGCTCTGTGCCCATTTGCAGAGGGTGGAAGCAAAAGCAGAATGCAAGAAGCAGGAAATGTCCCCACTGGCCCTGCTCCCTCCTGCCAGTGTCCCCGTTGCTCCTCTGGCTGCAGTCAGTGCTCGGGCTGGGTGGCTTTCAGAGGAGGAAAGGAAAGCACTGCTCCACATAATGCCAGATGTGTCCCTCCACCCATATCAGAGAATCAAAGCCATGAAATAGGAGTTTGACCTTGAAACAAAATGTTTCTTCTTGTTTGTTTGCTTTTTTTCCTAGACTGAAGTCACGTTTAGGCTGACTTCCTTTCTCTTTCAGGTTAATTTTTAAATAACGTGAAAAGCAAGGAAGCTTCGTTTTGAACCTGCCAAGGAATGGCCAACTTCTGAGCACTCATAGAAGGGAACATAGAAGGGAATACTAACTCTTTTATTGTTTTTGAAAGAAAAAAATATCCCTGTATTTTTCTCTGCTAGCCTTGTTTGTGTAGTTTAGCTGGGGTGCACAAATACTGCTGCGTCCACAGATCTCTTGTTCTGTGTGTCTATACTTGCAGTTTGTCAGAGAAGAGGGGGTTTCAGGGCTGAGCGCCTCTGCCACCTCCCTGGGATGCCTGAACCGTGGTGCAGGTAGAGATTTTCCCTTGGCTCTACTGTAGCAGGGGTAGTCAGCGCGCAGCAAGGACGGAGAGTCTGGAGCCCCAAGGACACAGCACCAGGGCTGTGAGCAGGGAACAGGTGAGTCTGGGAGAGGCTGCTCTTGCAAAGCAGCCTCTTGCAATAACGGGAGTGAGCTGCAGCTGGTGCAGCCACGTTCAGGCTGAGCAGAGCCCCGAGTTGCTCCCTGACACCACACCTGTGGGCAGCTTTGCTGGATCTTGTTTACTGCAGAGCCAGGGTGGTGCCTGTATGCTTGTGCTTCCTCTCAGGGGCTGGCACTCTGCCAGCATGCCGGGCTGTTTATAGCTTAACTCTGGGTAACTCATTGACCTCCGCACCGGCGGCTCTTCTGGGAAGCAGAGGTTCCCAAGATGATAAGCTGCTCTTGGAAGAAATTCCTTTCCTTGTGTGAGGGAGTGGCGGAGCTGGGCGTGCTCGCCTGCCTCGTAAACACGTACACAGCCCTGTGCACACGCACGGGCATGCGCTGCGTCCCAGCGCCAGCAGTGTTCCCTCTGGAGACCCAGCTTGGAGAGGTTGGAGCTTCGTGGCCAAGAGTTCTCCAGGAGGAAAGTGGTGCCGGTGAGCAGAGTGAGGGGCCCTGCACAGGCGTGTGTGGAGGAGCAGGTCAGTACAGCTGCTTGCACCGCTCTGCCCTTGCAGCCACCATGCTGGGTGTCTTGCTGGCTGCTGGTCGCATGCCTGTGCCCTTCGTCCCCAGCTGAGCAAACACATTCGGGACACTGTGGTTGCAGGTGGTTGGAGCAGTCCAGTGCAGGGGCACGGCTGCGTAAATCCAGGTTGGGGCAGAGAGAATGAGTTTTTGGTCCTGGCTGAATTTGAGGCTCAGATGCAGTGGTGATGAGCACACAGGAACTGATAGGAGAAGGACAGGAGAAATCATAGCAGACATGCTGGATTTAGGAAAGTAGATTTGGTCCCAGGGAAGCGTACTGCTGTGTGACAGCCCTGGAAACCGACAGCGTCTGCAGCTGCTACATCCCCCAGACAAAGGGTATCCTCTGCTGGGGACGGAAGCATGGCCCTCTGGTGCCTGCCCGCAGAGGCTGCCTCGCTGGCATGGCTGTACCAGGTTTGCAAAGGGTGTAGAGACCCTGGAGAGCTGGCACAGGCAGAGATCCCTACCTAGCACAGGCTGGGACCCCTGGGAAATTGCTTCTGTACTTATTAGGCCTGGTCTGTTCCAGGGAGGCCAGGCTAAGGGCTTCAGCTGCTGCAATGGGGGCTCCCCAGGGGAGATCCAGGGATGGTAAGCAGAGCGGTAGGGAGTGGAACAGGAGGCTTTCAGGTTACTTGCCAAAAGGAAAATTCCATTTCAGGTCAAACAGGAGGTTGATACCTTTGCTTGTAGAGGGGTGGGTTTGGTCACCAAGTTATCTAGGTAAACTTACAAGGAAAAAGAAATTTCGAAACCACAAAAGATGACATTTTTGTTTAGAAAATGAAACATAAGATTCTGCTGATTTTTAAAAAATATATTATTTTTCACTGGGTAGAATATTTTGAGGCTAATTAGTGAGCAGGCATTGCTAAAACCAACTGCTTACTGAGTGAAGCAAACAGCTTTGTCTGAAAGCACCTGCCATGTTTGAGCATTGACCACTTCGACAGCATGGGCCCAAAACAGCAACAACTTTCATGTAAAGATGTGCCTGGCTCCATCACAGAAACTCAGGCTGTGTGCTCTGAGCACAGGCAGGCCAAAACCCGTGTCTGGATCTGTATTCCCGCTCCAGTTCTGCACCTTCAGAGCATCCCTAGGTTGACTAGGGGAGTTTTCTAAATGCCAAGCTTTCCAGGGCTGGCATGCAGCAGAAACAGACAGTGTCCTCGCCACAGGGTAAGCAGCGCTGGCCTGTCCCAGCAGCTCACCTTTGTGCAGATCTCTGTGGCTGCGCAGCTTTGCATGGGAAACATCAGCTTGACTTTAGCATGTCAGGAGAAAGCCACAGCGCTTTGAACCCTAAAGTCTGGGGCTCAGGAGGGCAGATGAGCTGCAGCAAGGAGGATGAGGAGGATGGTCCCTTCTCCAGGTATCGCCAACATTTTGACATATGGTTTCTCCTGATGAGGACTAGAAACCTCCACTCTTTCAGCCTTCTCCTGGGCAGGCAGGCTGGTACCAGGCCAGGACTGCACAGCATTATCATTCAGTGCAATCCTCCCCACAAAGTCTTTTGGTTTCACTTCACTTCTGTTAGAAGTTTCCCAGCCATCTCCATAACCATGGACTCCATCCTGCCACAGCCTGTCCTACAGCTAGCTACTCCTCATGCTTTGCTTTAGGGGTATTGCAGTGGTGTCTGGCAGCTCCTGTCATGGCACAGGAGTCTGGTGAGACATTACTCACTGGAGTAATTACTTACTACTCTGTAGAAGCTAAAGGTTTTATCATGCATTGGGATGCAGCCTGGGTGTCTGGGAACGCCAGCAGTGCTCCTGGAGCACACCACAGCTAACAAGTCACTCCTGTGGTGGCACTGGCATTGGCTGATTGCTGAAGTAAAAGTCCTTCCGTAAAAGACCTCCCTACCCGTGACTTCTCTCCCTAGCCCTTTTGGTTTTCATTTTGCAGGGGCTGTGTTTCTCTTCCCAAGAGATGCTCTGCAGACATCTGCCACCCATAGCGCAGTAGGACTGCTGCAAGCCAGTCCCGAGTCCTAGTTCTGGGGCTGGGGAAGGTCAGAGTGTGTGAGCGAAGAGGGAATGAGACTCCGTTCTGGGCAGCTCAAGAGATCCCGCACAGCAGCCAAATCGGTCCCTCCTGGGGTTCACATCTGCGGTTCAGACAGTTCTGATCTCAAAGACGAGAGGAGTCCTGCTAGTCCCACAGGAGCCTGCAGCATCTGTACTTGCAGGAAACGCATCTGTGGCTTGCCTGGACATAGCTCTGCTCCGTTGAGGTCAGCGTGGAGTGCGTGGTACTGCCAGCTGCCCTTGCTGTGAAACTGGGAGAACATGGCTGTGCCGGCTCAGCCGGGCAGGAAAGTGGTCCAGGAACCAACCCCAGATGGAGGATGCTGGATGAGCCCCAGTGGGGTGTCCCCGCAGGTGAGGCAGGTGCTTGCAGCAGTGTCAGGAACAGGGCTGCCTTTGGAGGTGAGAGGAGATCAGCATTGAAGCTCTCCAGAACCTTGGGCAGGCCCAGCAGACCGTGGGGCTCCCCGTGCTGCCGCGGCAGGAGGAATGAGAGGAATGTTCCATGTGGGCTGGGCCACATGCTCCCAAAGGCAAGGGCGAGAGAGAGGAGCCTAGGGCAACAGTGAGACCAGCACAAGGCAGCAATGCCAGCTGGTGGGATGAGAGCCCCCTGGAGTGCTGCATCCAGGCCTGCGGCCACCAGCACAAGAAAGACATGGACCTGTTAGAGAGGATCCAGAGGAGGGCTGTGAAAATGATCGGGGGGCTGGAACTCCTCTCCTAGGAAGAAAGGCTGAGAAGAGAAGGCTCTGGGGAGACCTTATTGCAGCCTTTCAATACCTAAAGGGGGCTTATAAGAAGGATGGAGAGAGGTCCTGTAGTGGTAGGATACAGGGCAATGGTTTTAAACTGAAAGACCATAGATATGGATGAGATATAAGGAAGAAATTCTTCACTATGAGAGTGGTGAGACACTGGAACAGGTTGCCCAGAGAAGCTGTGGATGCCCTGTGCCCGGAAATGTTCAAGGTCAGGTTGGACGGGGCTTTGAGCAACCCGATCTAATGGAAGTTGTTGCTGCCCATGGCAAGGTGGTTGGAACAAGGTCTTTAAATTTTCATTGGAGGATTTACTTAAACTTACCATGTATCTGCTGGAAATACAGCACAGTGGAGAGGAAATAGTCTAGGAGGTGCCCGGAGTGTGTGGAAGACAACTTCCTGACACAGTTGGTGAGTGAGCCAACTAGGGAAGGCACCCCACTGGACCTGTTGTTTGTGAACAGAGAAGGACTGGTGGGTGATGTGATGGTTGGAGGCCATCTTGGGCATAGAAATGAGAGAGTTTTTGATTCTCACAGAAGTAAGGAGGGGGGTTAGCAAAACTGCCACCCTGGACTTCTGGAGTGCAGACTTTGGCCTGTTTAGGGGCCTGGTTGACGGAGTCCCTTGGGAGGCACTGTTGAAGGGCAAAGAAGCCCAGGAAGGCTGGACATTCTTCAAGAAGGAAATCTTCAAGGTACAGGAGCAGGCCATCCCCTTGTGCTGAAAAATGAGCCGGCAGGAAAGAAGACCAGCCTGGCTGAACAGAGAGCTTTGGCTGGAACTCAGGCAATACTACAGAGTTTATGACCATTGGAAGAAGGGGCAGCCAACTCAGGACTACGAAGATGCTGTGAGGTTATGCAGGGAGAAAATCAGAAGGACCAAAGCCAAACTAGAACTTAATCTGGCTGCTGCCATAAAAGACAATAAAAACAGTTTCTACAAATACATTAACAACAAAATGAGGGCTAAGGAGAATCTCCGTCCTTTATTGAATGTGTGGGGAAGCATAGCAACAAAGGATGAGGAAAAGGCTGAGGTACTTAATGCCACCTTTGCCTCAGCCTTTAATAGTAAGACCAGTTGTTCTCAGGGTACCCAGCCCCTAAGCTAGAAGACAGGGATGGGGAGCAGAATGAAGCCCCCGTAACCCAACGGGAAATGGTTAGCGACCTGCTACACCACTTAGACACACACAAGTCACTGAGGCCGGATGGAATCTACCCAAGTGTACTGAGGGAGCTGGATAAAGTGCTCACCAAGCCTCTTTCAATCATTGATGAGTAGTCTCGGCTAACCAGCATCTGGTTGGCTGGAGGTTAGCAAATGTGACACCCATCTACAAGCAGGGCCAGAAGGAGGATCCGGAGAACTACAGGCCTGTCATCTGACCTCGGTGCCAACAAAGGTCACGGAGCAGCTCATTTTGAGTGGAATCACATGGCACATACAGGGCAACCAGGTGATCAGGTCCAGTCAGCACGGGTTTATGAAAGGTAGGTCCTGCTTGACTGACCTGACCTACTTCTACGACAAGGTGACCCACTTAGTGGATGAGGGAAAGGCTGTGGATGTTGTTTACCTGGACTTCAGTAAGTAGACTTTTAGCGTCCAGTTCTGGGTCCCCAGTTCAAGAAAGATGAGGAACTACTAGAGAGAGTCCAGTGGAGGGCTACAAAGATGATTAGGGGACAGGAGCACCTCTGCTACGAGGAAAGGCTGAGGGAGCTGGGCTTATTTAGCCTGAGGAAGAGAAGGCTGAGAGGGGATCTTATAACAGCTTCTAAATATCTTAAGGGTGGGTGTCAGGAGGATGGGGCCAGACTCTTTTCAGTGGTGCCCAGCAACAGGACAAGGGGCAACAGGCACAAACTGAAGCATGAGAAGTTCCAGATGAACATGAGGAAGAACTTCTTTGCTTTGAGGGTGACAGAGCACTGGAACAGGCTGCCCAGAGGGGTTGTGGAATCTGCTTCTCTGGAGATATTCAAAACCTGCCTGGACGTGGTCTTCTGCAGCCTGCTCTAGGTGACTCTGCTTCGGCAGGGGGGTTGGACTAGGTGATCCCCAGAGGTCCCTTTCAACCCCTACCATTCTCTGATTCTGTGATTAGGAAATATTTCTTCACTGAAAGAGTGTTCAAACATTGGAACAGGCTGCCCGGGGCAGTGGTGGAGTCACCACCCCTGGAGGTATTTGAAAGACATGTAGATGTGGCGCTTAGGGACATGGTTTAGTGGTGGACTTGGCAGTGTGAGGTTTACAGTTGGACTCAGTGATCTTAAAGGTCTTTTCCAACCTAAATGATTCTATGATTCGAACCCAAACCATTCTCTGACTCTGTGCCCATTGCCCCCGCCTCGCTGGCAGACGGTCCCCAGTCAAAAGGCGCATTGTGCATTGTGGCTGGGGCCAAGCCACGGTGCCAGCCGGGAAGCAAGCGGCACGCTCGCCCCTGCTAGCACAGCAGCAACCCACCGGCTCGGGGCTGGCAGTGTTGCTGGACACATGGGCTGCTGTTTGAGGACCCCCTGGCACCAGGACCTGTCCCTGGGGTGCACAGGTAAGCTGTCCATGGGGATGCTACGACCCTGCTCTGTCTGAGTGGGGTTGCGAGACCTGTGGCTGCAGAGCTCACTCTGCTGTCGGAGCTCCTGGGGAGTCTCCAGCGCTGAGCAATGGCTCCCTTTGGCTGCTTGCCTGCTTTTCCTGAGGTGGACACTGGTGTCCCCTGCTCTTGCTGAGCACTTGCTGTGTCACTAGATTTGGTTGTGTGGGGAACGAGGCAGGGAATTTTGGCCAGGGAGGGGAGAGGATGACTCAGGGGACTGGTTTATTCCCTTGCTGTTGGCTTTTCAGGAGCCCCCTTACCCCTCCTGTCCTGCTGTCACTGTTGCCCAGGAGCCCCTGAAGCATCGCAAGGCTTGCAGAGCCCATGGGCTGATGCCAGCCCCTGAGGCACAATTCCCGTACCAGCGTGCCCGAAAGAGCTAGTGGGACTGTGCTAACAGGTGGGAGGAGGGAGATGGCTCAGGGCAGCAGCTGTGGCCAGGTGAACCCTGGGAGAGCCGATGCCCCGGCTGCCAGGAGGGCAGCCCTAAGCACCGGAACCTGCAATTGTCTCCAGGCTGGGGGGTGTTTACTGCCCGCTGTTACAAAATACTTCAGCACCGGGGAGGTAAATGAGTCACTGGCACAACTGGGAATGACTCCCCACCAGCAGTTTCAATTGGTCCCTTCAAAAAGCTCCCAGTTCCCTTTCTGAGCCTGGTTCAAATACAAATAAACACTGAACTGGCAAGCACTGCGGGGAGCAAACGCATTTCTCCTCTTGCTCAAGCAAACCCTTGTCCCTGCCTGGCTCTGTGAAGACCCACCAGCATGCTTTGTCATGCCACTGGCAGAGGTGGCATGAGCGGTGTACAACTTGCCACCTCCTTCAGCACATCATATGGAGACCCCTTGGGCGGGGAGCATTCTGCCAGGGGTCTGCACGCCTCTCCCCACCACTCATCTTCTCCAGGTGAAGAGCACAACTCCTGCTGTCCCCGCTCACCCGTGCTCCTGCCCTGCTGGGACCGCCTGCAGAGCACCGCAGCCGAGCGCTGGGGAAAATGGTGTCAGGAGAAGACCATGGCATCAGGTACCCATCCCCAGGGAAGGGGCAACCAGCCTCTGCCCACCAGGCCCTGCTGAACCCAGGGTCTGCTGGGATGCAGGGAAAAGAGCAAGAGAGGGAGGAGTGAAGGAACTGGCAGGCAAGCCCAGCCCAAGCAGGAGCCAGCTCAGGTTTAGCTCTGCCTCTGGCTCATTTCACTTTCCTGTCTCTGTTTCTTGCACGTGTGGAAGGGGACAGAGTTGCTGGATGAAGTTCTTTGTTAAGTGTGTTCAAATCAGCTGTTGAGAAATGTAGAGCCTTTTCTTTCAAAGAAAAGCTCATTCATTACATATCCAGCCTTGGGCCATTCTTTTCTACTGCTAACTATAAATAAGGATTATAATTCTGCATGCAATTAACAGTTTATTTGACTGAGTAGCTAAGCTGGCTCGATAAAAAGAGCTGTAGAGTATAGTTATGGTCACAGAAGTGACTTACAAAAGATGCTGCTGCATGTTCCAGCTCCATGTTTGTCTCACAAGTCCAGTCTGATTACTGAAAAAAAATGGTTTTTAATCTTGTTATCCCTCCACAGCCAATACAGCTGTGGAAGAGCAAGCTGGATTTTTATGTGCCTCAGCCTTCATTAGCACAACTGAAGCTAAAGTTTCAGTTCCCGAATCCTTTGTGGCACTTATCTGTCTAATGGCAGATACCAACCAGAGTAGGCAGGGGAAAAAAATCACATTTTGACTGTCAAATTGATGAGCAAAGAGTTTTGCAAGCTCTTGGCTCTCCTGTGCTGGTGAAGTGCCCCCACTCTGAGGTCTCCTACAAAAAAATCTCTGTGTCACAGGGTCATCCTTCTACCTGCTCAGTGAGGGTCTGTCACAAGAGCAAGGAAGGAAAGTCCCCTCACTTCAAAGCCACTCCAGCACCGGAAAGAAGCCAGTCACCAAGGTTATCATGTAGTTAGGACACCTCAGTCCCATGGATCTTGCCTCCATGCTTCAGCATGATTTTAGGGTGATATTAGATTCACACAATCGCCAGCCAGAGCTGCAGTGCAACCCATGGGCTTTGCTTTCAGGTGGCTTGGTTAGGCAGAATATCATAGACCTCTGCCACAAAATTTGACAGCAGGTCTTTTGTGTCCCCCCTCCTTGCTAGGTAAGGCTGGGGCATTGGAGCCAAGCGACCCTGCTATGGCAGCAGCAGAAGTCTCGCCAGACCCCTCCTCAGTGCTGCTGGATGTCGGGGAGGGCTTTCCACTAGGTAAGATGCTGCCTTTGGCATCACCCAGATTTCCAGTGGTGGAATGTAGCAAGGCTTGGCAGTGCAGCTAACTGACCCCCTGTGATCTCTTGAGTTTCTCATCTTTATTGCTGGAGGGGGATAACAGGCTGGGTTTGTATTGTCTGAGCATCACAACCAGGCAAGGCCTGGAGGCACTGGTGGGGCTGGCTGAAAAGAGACAGTGAGGCAGAGGCAGCTTTGAGTGGCATGGATCTCCTTCCCCCCCTTAACCATGCACATTTCCTTTCCAAGAGATTTCGCTCTTCTTCTCCATTGAGAGCCGCTCATCCCGGTGCCTCAATTCCCAGCTCCAGGAAGCAGCCAGAAAGAAGCTGTGGGCCCTGGAGAGTGATGACAGAGACGTCCGTGCCCTGTTCAAGGTGGGAGCCCCATCCTGGCAGGGCAGAGCATGTGCTGGGAGGCTCCTGGCATGATGGGATCTGTGATGAGATGCCAAACCCAGCTGAGAAAGAGACGTTCCTCCAAGGCCACTGCAAAACGTGTTCCTGCACAGGGGGACGCTACAGGGGACTGGAATGATGGGGGAAATGAACTTGTAACAGGTGAGAGGCAGATGCAAAGCTGAACCTCGTGTCAGGAGCACCATATTGGAAGCTCTGAGCTGCCTGAGGGATCATGCAGACAGTCCTGGTGTGAGTTGAAATAGGCAGCATTTCACAAGGCTGGGATCACCAAAACTGTGTGCCAGCCTCAGGTCCCCACTGGAGGTGGCATCTTTGGACATGCGCAGGGGTTCTCAGAGTATTTGGCTTCACTTAGAAACATCATTGCATGTATAGTGACATTTCCTGGACAGAACTCTCCTTCTCTGCCGGTTTTTAAGGCCCTTGCCCCTCAGGGCTCCCTGCAGAGCTTCCTGGAAGACCTGGAACAGTAAAGACATACCAGTGCCAGCAATAGTGAAAGGAGAGCTTCACCCTCAGGGCACAGCTTCTGCTTTCAGCCTCAGAGCTGCAGTTTGGAAGCTATGCCTGTCCTGACTGAACATTAACCCATGTGTGGTATGGTTCGGGTGTCTGGGTTTCAAAAGCACAGTGGTTCAGGTGTGCGCTACAGGGGAAAAGATTTGGAGGAGACGGAGCTTCCTTGCTCTCCCACTGCTGCACTATGTGGAGTTGTCACAGTGGGTACTCCACCCCTCCTGGCTGAAGGACTCAGCTGGCTATATCACCCTCCCTGTAACCCCAAGCAGCCAACTCACACAGCTTCGTTCTCAACTATGCTAATAGATGAGTGCCCAGTCTCATTTCAGGTTCTAATATCACTTCCACACTGACAAAGCAGACCCCCTGCCAGCATCCCAGGACAGTCCCTTAATCTTTCTTTGTCTTCTGTGTGTAGGAGCTGTCAGCCAGGCTGGTCTGTATGCAAGCACAGGAGGATCGGTTCCTCCTCACTTTCAAAACCCTAGAAGAAGTCTGGAAGTTTTCCACGTATCTGACCTTAGGTAATGTTTTCAAGGTATGGGAGATCTAAACAGACAGTGTGAGAAGCATTTTTGGAGAAGGTATTCTTTGACAGAAAAAAACCCAGTGATGTAACAGGGTGAACAGATAAAGAATATGAATTAGAAGACCTTGGTGTCCATCTACAGGTTTATGAAACCACTGTCTGGATCAGTGAAAGAGACCCAGGAGGACACCTTTTGGGTAATGCTGCTATCGCATTTTGGGATGGAGACAGAATTAGAGGCTGCTGCCTCACAGCATGATTGCAGATGGCAAACTGGAAGACATCCAAAGAGCACTTCATCCTGCACAGTGAAGGAGGGTGCTAACACTGCTTTCCCTGTTGGTTTCTTAGGGTATGTGGGCAGCTGCTTGGAGCAGCTTCTCTTTGACTGGGAGTACTGGCTAAACTGTGCTCTGATGGAGGACACAGAGGTCAGAGTCACTGTGGATGAAGTTCGCTTGGCCACCATATATATGGGTCTGCTACTCCAGGAAGGTGAGAAGGGACTGCATGTGTAGGGACTTCCTCAAAAGCACCTCAGCAGGGCTGTGTTGTAGCCCTGTGCTGGGCGATGTCTTGCTCTGATGCCATTGACCTGGGCATGACTCTTTCGATGTGCAGGTAACTTTTTTTCCAGAGTGGTGCCTGGTGTCCGGCAGCCAGAGCAGGAGGGAGAGGAAGGCCTGCAGCTCTGCAAGAATGAGCTGATCCACGTGAAGAACATTGGAGAAGAGTCCAAGTGGGAAGGGATGTCCTTACTGACGGGTCAACGAGGCCTGGTTCCTGTGACAGCTCTAGAGCCAATACCTCACCCATTTTACCAGTAAGTAGACTGGCCAGTTAATAGTGCTCAAGCCAAGTTTCTTTCCTGATCCTGATGCATGAGCTAGTGACAAACCTGGGGTGAGAAACTGCTCTTGCCTCTGGCAATGGGCAAGAGCTACATAACTTTGTGAGTATATACGTTATACATAAAAACAACCACTGGAACCAATTCAGGTCCTGTTAATGGGACAGGGGAAGGACATAGTTCAGATATCTTTCTTGTATGATATTGATCTAGGTCATACATAAGATTATTTGTGATTCACAGGTGAATAACTGGGAGAAAAAGCATAGCCCAAGACTTAGATAATATCAAAGTGGGTCCTCTCACTGGACAGCTGGCTGAGCCTCAAAGACACCCACAGCTCCTCTTGTACTCACACAGTGAAATCCTCCTTACAGGCTGACAAAATTAACCTGCTCTTACCATGTGGTGTGAGGCTGCAGTCACGAGGTGCAAACTTCCCCCCATGCCCAGTAACACCATTACAAGGAATTACCGGACTGGCCTTGCTGGCCATGCTCCACAGCAGCTCTGGCACTCCCATGGGACAGAACATCTGTTCTGCTTGTGTGAGATCATCCGTGGTGGTGGCCTGAGGACAGGACTGCTCAGAGAGGACCAGTGTTGTTCCCTTTTGCCTTGCAGGTGGTTCCTGAAAAATTATGCTGTGAGTTTTGGCTTCTCTGAGGAGATCAGCGGGACGACCTCTCAGCCAATTAGTGAGTGATAACTGTGCAACGCAACTGCCCTTCCCACAGGGAAGAGTATGGCTCTTGCAAACCTAGGTTTGGCCACAAATGCAAAGGGCCCATCTCTTGATCTGACAATTACATTCCATTGCAAGGTGCTGTAAGGGAATATTGTATATTTGGACTCTCTTGAACAGAGAGTAGAGCTTGCAAATTGCGTCTACTTAAAAGGGTGATCTGAAGAGCACAGAGCACAGAGGGCTGCCGGTGGCATCCTTTCTGCTGCTGTGTTTTTCTACTCTACTGCAATCTTATCTCTCCTTTAATTCCTTCAGGACTGAAATTTTAAATAATTAGGGTCTCACCAGTGTGCACATGAAACCTGTGCCCACCATTCACACACTAGCCCCAGACCATTCCTGCCTGGACATGGGCATTGTTCAGAGCACTCTGGACATGGGAGGTCACTGCAGGTGTGCATTTGGAGAGTACTGTGGTGGACATTTGCACTGTTAAAGATTTTAGTGCTGGCGGAGAGTTGAGACAGTGCAGCTTCTGTGAATCTCTGTGTTTCCAGCCACCTTGAATACTGCAGCTCTCAGAGGTTTCATTTTATGGCTGTGTGGCATTTATTCATGCCTCTTGTATATTTTATTATAATCCCCTTTTCAAGAAGAAACTGCAGAGATCTGAGTCTGAGAGCACAATAAATCTTAGGGGACAGAGAGGCAGCCTTCTCAAGCTGAAATCATGGTCACTCCTTGCCCAAGTCTTTTCAAGCAAGTAAGTTTTAACAGTGGCCTCACACTGAAATGCCTTTGTTTGCCTTGGTTTCCAGTCAAAGGCAGGTGCACAGCCACAGAGGACCACAGAGGAGCAGCATGGGATGAACTGACTTTCTCCAAAGGTGACAGCATAGAAGTCATCGGCTTCCTCATTCCAGGACTGCCATGGTTTCTGGGCAAATCCCTCAGCAGTGGGAGCATCGGCTTTGTCCCAACCCGATACATAAATCCTGAGGCTTGCGGACCTCTGTAAGTTTACTGCTACCACCCAGATTGATTTAAGCTCAGGAGAAAATGAAGGGAAAACTCCAAGTCCCAACTCAAGACTATGTGAAAGTCCAGGTAATTTGCTTTGCGAGTCTTTCACAGACGATCCATTTGAGGTTGCCCAGAAGCCTTTGGCCAGACTCTGCTGCTGAGAGGCTGCAGGAGCCTCTATGCAGACAAAGCAATGGTATTTCACTTGCCTCAAATTATTCTTGGAGAGGAACAGATTTGGCCCTGGGATAGACCTGGCTTTATGTAAAAGCACCCCAGGACATCTGTGTACCAAACAAGCTGGCTTCACAGTTTCACCTAGAAAAATTCTTGTCTTTTTAATATTGTCTGAGGGACTGTGAGTCTGGCAAGGGCAGGGAGAGCGATCACTGCCGAGGAAACCAAGTCCTGCTCTGCTTCCTTCTGCCCCTTTGCTTTCTGTGGGATGTTGAGGCAGAACGACCACTGGCATAGTTCCTCACTGGGCAGAATTAAACCCCCTCTCAAGAACATAGGCAAGAGTTATCTGGGGAGGGAGGGTGACACAGCCCCACTGTGATGACCCAGACAGTTGTCTTTGTTGGTGGCTTAAAGACATAGCTCCAGTTCAATACCCATCCTAAACGCTTCACCTCCAAGAGTGTACGTGGGAGGGCAGGGTTCTCAACCTGTTGCTAGGTCTTTTGGGCTTTCCTGGGACAAACTCACTGAAGGTAAGTCTTTGGCATTTTTCTCTGACACTACAGAGGAGATCAGATGATGCCTTGGCCTCAGAAAGGGCTTCTGGAGACAAAAAAGACCAATAGGTGGCTCCCTCTGACAACTATTGGGTCCTCCATGGAGAGGCTAGATCTGACAGCCCTGGTGGTGAAGGTGTCCAGATGCTGGTATTCACCTGCAGCAGAGCTTTTCTGGTGGGAAGAAGAGGAGAGATGAAAAAGCCCATCTCCATCCCACAGGACAGCTGTAGTGTCAGGGGATGGGGAGACACTGACTGTTTTCTCCTGATGTCTGCCTCAACCTAGGGGAAAGGGCACGGTGTTTCTGAGCGAGGAAGAAAAATCCCCCCTCCTGAGCATCCCCTGCAATGGTGGTGAGCAGCACTTCACTGCCCTCCTTGGTGACCTGGCACGCACTAACATCACCTCTGTGTACCGGATCGGTGAGTTTCCAGTCTCCTTACATGCCCAGCCCCATGGCTCCCCATGGAGAGCAATGCTGGGCAGTGTCTAGAGAGCTCCTTCCTTGGGGCTTTGCAGGGGAGACAACAGTTGTAGTTGAGACAGCCTCCAAGCCCTCTGCTCAGCCTGGTTGTGGATGGTGTAGATACCCTCAAGACTTGGGCCTTGCCGCACTCCAGTTTGCAGGGATCTCCTCTGCTTCCAAGGCAGCTCTTCAGCTGTGGTTCACCCTGACAGATGCTGCTCTCAACTGATCTTGGCTGTAGGTCCCTGTCTACAGCAGGTGCCATGCTGCTGTGTGACCTTTGGGTGTATATTGAGGGTGTATATTGCTAAAGTGGCAGGTGATACAGTCTCCATGCCCAAAGCAGGAGCCAGGAGGTCGGTGTTCGTGGGTGCTCCTCTCAGTTTCTCTATGCTTGCTGTGTGTCTTTTGCCCACAGCTAATTTCTCTGTCTCTGTTTCTTGCCTTCTCACTACCTAGAAGCACAATGTGGCCATGCAGGGATAAACCTGGGATCCCCTGGTGTTCAGGGGACCTCCCAGACCAGCCAGCTGAGGTGCAATTTGCCCAGGGTAGAGCCTGTCAGAGATACACACATATCTGAAACCTCTGAATAGAAACAACAAGGTTCTTAAGAGAGACCGAGCTAATAAAATTCTACCTTTGAAAAATAAGACCTGCTTGTTCCCAGGTAACTATAATGTTACTGGTGCTCACCCCACCACCAGCTAAAAGCTGTTCTCCATGGTCTTACATGGATTCAAACCCCAAAAGACAGAGAGTTGAAACTGCAGCTGCACGTGGTGTGTGCAGCCAGAAGTGAGCCTGCTCTCTCACATAGAGGTCTGGGTCTTAGCAGAGCAGCAGGAGATCTCTATAAGATTTGAGCACTGTGTGTGCACATTAACACTGACCAAGGCTTTGGGCTTTCTGTGTTCTGTTTCTTTCTTTGTGTAGATGGTTTTGAACCTACAGCCATGTTACCAAAAGTGCCATCAGGTGAGTATGTGGAGGGGACAGAATGGGATGCTTTTATGATGGCTTCTGAGGGTGAATTTTGACATAGGGAAACATCCCACTACGGTTTGTCTGTCCCTTCCAGAGGCTGTTCTCCATGCCTGTGAAGATATCCAGCTGCTCCAGCCCTGGGAGGAAATAAATGGCTTCGCTACGACTAGCACCTCGGAACTGTCTAGCCCAGGGACTGAATCAGCCCCTGCTACATTAGATGTTCTCCTGGAGAAGCTGGATGATTTTGATGATCCCAAGTTCTTTATTGACCTGAATGCTGGACACACCGAAGATGCAGATGTCTTTGACCCCATATTGACCTTCCTTAATCAAGACAGTTATGTGCCCAGTTATCAAAGCCTCTACGATCTCAGTTTTCCCTTTCTGAACTCCACTTTTTATGGTTTCTCTGATGAGGATGAACTGGTCTTGTACCTTGAGACGTGCAGGAACTGGGCCAAGAAGACTCATTCAGTTTGGGCTCATGTCAGGCTCTGTTTCCTCTTGGGTAAGCTCTGCATCAAAAAGGTCAAGTTCTCCCAGGCTCGAGTCTATTTTGAGGAAGCCATGAACATCCTGGACAGCGGTTTTGGGGACCTGCCCCTACTGGCTGCGTTGCATGTGAACCTTGCCTCCGTCTACTTGAAACAGAACATGAAGCACAAGTTCTTCTCCCTGTTGGGAAAAACAGCCGCCTTGCTTATCTGCATGCCTGGCCACTCTTTCAGCTCTGAGAATGAGCTGGAAGTCCTGATGTTCATCCTGAGGGAAGCCATTGCTGTGGGTAATGCTCCCTTGGAAGCACGGGTCTGCTTCCTTATTGTCAAGCTCTTCCTACAACTGGGCAAAAACGATGAAGTGCTGCCCTTTACCGAGCATCTTCAATGTCTCACCACCACTTTACTCAGCCCAGGCACTAGTTCTGTGCCACTGGATGCCACCCCCATCTTGAGCTACCTGTATGACAAGAAGTACTTGCCAAATATCGCACTGGCCTCGGCCAGGTTGGTTGTTCCCAGTGGCATCGAGGGGGCACCGACACCCATTTGGAGAGCTGGCGTCATCCTCCAAAACACTTCCAAACTCCTTGGAAGCCAACTAGAGAAGAGCAGCATCCCAGCACTGGCTTGTTTCTATCTCAAGCAAGCATTGCATTTCTCCTGCGAGAGCAGAGCTGTGCCCCTCCAGAGGACACTGTGTGCCATCTTGTCCAGGATGTACCTCCAGCATGGTGTGTTGGATGGGGCGGTTTGTTATGCAGCCACAGCCGTAACCCTCAGCAGACTAATGGGTGAGGAGGAGGCTTTCGAGTCTTCCCTCTCTTTGGGGTGGATGTATCTCCTGAACAGTCAGCCGGGCCCAGCTGCAGACATCATGTGGCAGCTCTTGCGTTCTCTGTATGGCACGGACAGTGTGACACAGGGGGGAGCTGTGCACAATCTCCTGGCCATTGCCCTCAAAGGAGAAGGGCAGGTGCAAGACGCTGCAGAGAACTACCTCCGGGCCCTGCACAAAGCCAAGGAGACCGGGAACAAGAGGAACCAGGCTATCACCCTGGCTAACCTGGGGCAGCTGAACCTCTCGCGTGGGGCGAGCCAGCTATCTGAGCTCTACTTGCTCCAGTCAGCTCAGCTCTATGCTGAGCTGCAGGGCAGTGAAGACCTGGAGATGGAGTTGGTGCGGGTGCTGCTGTGGCTAGCGCAGGCCATGGTGAACAGGCAGAGGATGGAAGATGGCAAACTCTGTTACGAACTGGCATTGCTTTTTGCCCTGAAGTGGCGTAATGTGAGGAGTGAGTACAGCTTTGCTGGCGGGAACCAGGGCAGCATTCGTCCGTATGCAACAGCACTCTGTCAGGTCCCTGGTGCAGCCCCCTGACTTATCCTTTTCCCTCCCCTATACCATGCAGGTCAGCTTCAAATCACTGAGTGTCTCTGCCATTTCTACAGCAAAGTGTCCCCCAATCTCCAGGCCTGCATTACCTACCACGAGCATTGGGTATCTTTGGCACAACAGCTCCAGGACAGAAAGGTGGAAGGCAATGTCCGTCAGACCCTCAGCCAGCTCTACCAGGCTTTGGGCACATCTGAGTAAGTCAGTCCTGTCTGTGGCTGTTAGAGAAAGAGACCTGGACAGACCACAGACTTTATTCAGTCTTTGAAGGCAAATGTGTCAGATAGTGGACAGCTAGCTCCCATGTCCCAGAAGGACAAATGGGCGGGGGCTGTCATTAATTTGGATGTTAACCTTCCCATGCTAGATCACAGCGAGTTCAGATGGAAGGAATTTAGGAAGCAGATGCTTGTCATGTGAATGGTGCTATTTAAGGTCACAGAGCACCCTGTTCCCCGGACTCGAAGGACAGCTGGACCCCAGTTGCCAGCAGGCGAGACACCAACCAAACGTGCCCTGGGCACTGCCTGGAATTCCCATCGCCACCGCTGCCTTCTGCAGGCAGAGTGTCCAGCCCCTGGCTCGTCCTGTAGTGACCAGCGGCTTGAAAAGGGGCTATAAGATCTTGCACATGTGGCCACAGATCTGGCTCTTTGGCTGCACCAAGGGACAAACAATAGGCAGAGATGTGATTTTGAGTGCCAGATGCTATCTGGAAAATGGAGGTGCAAGCACTCCTTGCCTATGTTCCCATGTGTAGCAGGGAGTGACTTTGGAGCTTAGTGTAGGGGGGCAGATAGGGTTTGCAGATAACCTGGACAAACCCCTCTTTGTCAGCTGAAACGACCAGGGGTGGGGAGCAGCCCCCTTGGGAGCAGGTTGCCTTGGGATTGTGCTGAGCACTGTGGTCCCAGGCTGCTCGAAGGTTGTCAGATGATACACAACGTGCACTAAAGCAGGGACACCTCCATGATTTTAGCAGGACACATTGCTAAAAGCTGTTACTATCCATTTATCTGTAACCTTTGGCAACTGTAGAAGAAGACAGGGTTGCCAGTGGGGGGGGGGTGTGTGTGTGTGTGTCTTGTGGTAGCTTTGCAGCTGATTGCTGGGGGTGTCCTGTGATTTCTCTGAAATATTTTTTTGCCTGTCACCATCACAGGGCTCTGAGACTGTCCCTGGACTGCACCAAACAGAGTCTAAGGATCTTCATTGACCTTGAGGAGACTGGGAAGGCAGCAGAGGCTTGGCTGCAGGCAGGAAGGCTCTACTATCTTATGCAGGAAGATGAGCTGGTGGAAATGTACTTTCAGGTATGGAGGAGGTGGCTGGAGTAGTCCGATTCTTGCCCTGGTAGTCCCACTCCCATCACAGCTGTGTGGTTTGTTAGGAGTGTTCTGGGGCTGCAAGACCTGGAAGGGAAAGTTATTATGAGCAGTGTAAAACTGCTGCTGGAAGGAGGAGTTGTTGCCTTACACTCATGCACTATCTGGCACTAAATTTGCTATCTTTCCTTCCATACATTGGGTTTAGAGGATTCTTGGGTGAAAGTTAGTGAATTTATTGAGTAAGAAAGTGATGTAGGAGTGCCAAATGAAACTGGATGTGCCAGGTGATCAGTTCCCATTGAAATACACATAGATAAGAGGTAAGGTGCTTGGGAAATGCTTGGAGACTTCTTAGAGTAGAAGACTACTGGCTTATTTCCATCTCTAGCATTATTTTATTGGATGAGCTGCAAAGAGCAGCTCATAAAATCTTAGGGCTCCCTCATTCAGGGAGCAGCTTCTATTAAGAGATGGGAAATCCTTTCCCATACCCAGAGTAAGCAACGCAGAAGGCTGACTGAGTCTGTTGGGGTTGCACTTAGCTGGGGTATCCCACAAAGCACCAGCCTGGACATATGTAGAGGATGTTTTGTGTCCTCACTCTGTTACCTTCTGAATTGGTGGGGCTGGGTGACTGAAGTACACAGTCAAGGAGAGAAGCTTTTGCCACCAGCCACAACGTCTGCCCCTAAATCAGGCTGGTAAAGACTGGGAGTTACTGGTACTGGGTAGCTGCTCAGTGACCTGGGTGAAGTGAATAGATAGCTTTGGCATCAGCCTGATTCCTAGAGTTTACAAGGGAGATCTGAGGCCCATGCCAAAGAGCCATCACTGCCTCCCTCATGGTGTTGGCAGGGAGCTGGGCGCTAAAGGAAGGGTGACGTGCCACTGAGAAAGGCCAGTCGATGCCAGATCTCGGTAGGGCATGTCTGAGTCCCTGAGGGGCCCCTTCCCAGGCAAGGTCACTGGCAATGATAAATTGTAATGGTGTAAGGAACAACATGATTTGCCTGGAAGGTGACACCAGGGCCAAGTGCATAATTGGCACAAATAACTGATCTTCCCAGAAGTGAGCATACCTGCCCTCCCTCCAGCTGGCTCTGCCCTTTCTGTAAATTGTCCACGCCCCTCGTCAATCTTCCTGTTGGCTCCATCACACCGTAACTACAGACCAGGGCCATGGTATCTGCTAGCTGTACTGTCTGAACTCTAAATTCTGATGCCATTGGGTAGCCCAGCTGATCAGTCCAGCGCACTGACCCTGCACAGGGAGGGGTTATCTGGTTCCTGGATCCATCCTTACACACCTCACTTGCATATGCAGCACAACAGTCCTGCACATCTGCTGCCCAACCTGTCTCTATGCTGTTTGGAGCACTGGAACTCACATTTACGATGACTTGGTTTTATTTAATCACACAAATGTCTGTGTGAAAATGTCTCTTTCCAAGTCTCACTCCAGTTCCTTTTCCTTCTAGGCAGCCATTCAGACTGCTCTGAAATCTGAGAACTTCTCCTTGGCCATGGAACTTTATGAAAAAGCAGGTGATACCTTTTTTAATGGCAGCCGAAACAGAGGTCGAGCGGTGGAGTTTTATAGGGTACTGATCCCTCCAGGCACTTCTGTCCTTGTGTTCCCTCAAGACAATGGCTGTGGGGAGCTTTGCCCCAGGGCTGGCTGCAGCACTGCATGGCCAGGTTGGAGAGATGAAGATTGGAGAGGGATGAGGTGGTTCTCAGCGTGCCAGAGTGCAAACATTGCTGCAGGGGGGGAAACCTGGAGCACAGATGTATTTTGCAATGGCTGCAGCTCACCCCAGAGATCATTAGGGAGGTGGGAACAGAGTCCTTACATTACAAATCCTGGCAGTGTTAGGTGTGAGCTGGTTGCTCCTGCAGACATGCTCAGAGTCAGAATTTCAGGCACCTGAAGAAAGGCAGAGTCGTGAGGGTCAGGTTTTGAGAACCACACTCTGAGATATGAAGCTCATTTTCAAGGGAAAGAAGGGGCTAGAACCTGCACCTGCAGCACTCAACCACACCACCATCTGCCTGCCATGCGCTTGGTCCATCTCCTGCTGCTGTGTCATCCCTCTGTGGCCAGTGCTGCACCCATACCTCCAGGAACAGCCTGGCCTCACTGTTCTTTCTCCTCAGGGAGGCGCTGTGCCCTTGGCCAGGAAACTAAAGGCTATTAAGACAGAGCTACGGCTGTTCAATAAGCTGGCAGAGCTGCAGATCGGGCTGCAGGGCTACGAGAAGGCACTGGAGTTTGCCACGCTGGCAGCCAGGCTGAGCATCAGGGTCGGTGAGTGATGCACACTTGCAGGGTACAGTGGTTTACTGGCTCCTGCGGGGGCGATTGTCTTTCTGGATAAGAAGAGTGTGCACATGAAAGGGGGATCTCCTGCTTTCATAAGACTGCCGAACCAATTGTTATCCTAAGGGGTAACATCTTTTTAAGGCCACTTTCCTTTTTAAGCTGCGTGAGAACCACATGGGAGAGCTCTGCAGTGGCAGTGGTAGGACCAGCTGGCCGGAGAGTTGTTGCTACACCGGAGCATGCGAAGCCTGATGAAGGCACAGGACTGAACAGTTCCTCTATGCCCTAGCTCTTCTGATAAACTCATCCCTTCCCATTACAAAAATAGTTTGAATGGACAAAATGCCAGCATAGATGTCTGAGGTGGAACCAGTCTTGTAGTAGCCTTTTTCAGCACCCAAGAAATGCCCTGGTTGAATGATATACTCCCTGGGCAATCTGTCCAGCCTTGATATCAGGAACCCTGCCCATGGCTTTGTTTTCTCTGAATCATCTTTTAACTCAGTGTCTTCTTACGAAGATATACATGCCCCCACACTGTTGAGCAAATGCATCTCCAGGCAGCTCAGCATGCCAGGCTGCGGATGTATTGTGAGCATGCTGCAGGCTGACTGTATCAGCAACTCTTTTCCAGGAGATCAATTGCAAGAGCTGGTTGCATTCCACCGTCTGGCTACAGTCTACTATTTTCTGCATATGTATGAGATGGCAGAAGATTGCTACCTGAAGACGCTTGCCTTGCGTCCCCCCTTGCTGCAGTGCTCTGGAGAGGCCCTGTACTACTCCAAGGTGTATTGCCATCTTGGAAACCTGACCCTGCACAAACTGAAGGTAGGAAACCTCTTTCTATGATACTGTGTTGAGCACTCCGGTCTTGATGGAGAGCTGGAGTATCACATCTGCTGGCAGAGCAGCCACACGTAGACAGCTGCGTCCTGTGACTCTCCACCCTACTTGCAGTTTTAGAATAAATGTCCACAATGCTGGCACGACCAGGTTTTGAAAGGAGAAAGGCAATTTGAAAAGAAGTGCTGGCACTTAGCTGCGACTATATAGAGCCACTTTCAATGAAGTCAGATGTCACTGGGTTCTGCCTGGAACCACCGGGCATTCCTCTAGCTCTCTTATACCCTGTGACGTTCAATTAAACCACTTCCTAACGCCTGCTCTGTCCCTTATGGTTAGGATGAACAGGATGCAGCAGCCTACTTCCTCCTGGCCCTCGCCGCAGCGACAGAGCTGGGAGATCAAGAGCTGCAGGGCCTCATTCACGCCAAGCTGGGTGACATTCTTGGTGCCCCCCGGGGGCATGAGGGCACACTGGGCTGTGCCACATATCGGCCCAGGTGGCTGAGCGAAGGTGGCCATGTCGTCTGACCGACCCACCACCCCAGGGACTCCAGTGCAAGTCATCAAGCAGTGTCATGCCATGCCAGTGGCATAGGTCCACGTGCTCTCCAAACCAACCAACCCAGGAGAGGTGCTGCACCACATCCTAAGGAGCTGGCAGCGTTTGGTCTGACAGGCAAGTGACCAAGCACTTGGGACCCTGCCCTTGTCTTTCAGGAGAACGCCTGTGCACCGCAGGCCAGGCAGCACAACAAGGCTGAAGGACAGATGGCATTTCGGGAGTGTGGCTGCCCTGCCCAGGACAGAGACAAGAGAATGGTGCCATATGCCTTCCTGTCCCACCCCAGTTGCCCCACACACCTCAGGTGCCATGGGGCAGTGGAGACTGACCCAAATGTGTTTTAACTTGAATAGAAACGCCATTATTCCTATCTGGTTTCTGTGCTGTCTGCTCTGCGGAGGTCTGTGACCCATACCTCTGCAGAGCCTGGGGCCTCTTTGGTACAAAGCATCACCAAAGCTTTTGTCAGTGAGGGGCAGAATTAGAGACAGGAGGAGAAATGAAAGGAGCTGGTCAAGCTTCACCTGGGGATGAGCACCGTATGCAGGCGGGCAGCTGCTGGTGGCAGGGAGCAGAGCCCACACTCACCCCAGCCCTGCCATCAGCCTCAGCTCTGGCACTGGAGCAGCTGAGGTGACCTCTTCTGCCCCATAGCCCATGTGCACTTTCAGCATCTAAAGCATGAGCACGCTCTGGGTCCTGCATTGGAAAAGAGCCATCAGTCCCGACCCAGCCCAGGCTTTGCAGCCCAGCACCCTCCCCAACCTCTCTCTTCCAGGCTGCAGAGCCCTGCAGGATGCAGGAGCGCTGGGGAGCAGATTGTGAGGCTGGACGCACTGGCCTGTGCTATGGCACACATCCAGCCCCCTGGGTAGGGGTGATAATAGGGTGCAGGGAGACTTTTGGCAGGGAGAGGCAGCTGCACTGCCTTTGGATGGGCAATTGGCAGCCCAAGGAGAAGCCAGCTGCCCAGCAGGCCTTAAGCTGGTTTCAAGTGCCCTGAGCTACATGGCTGAAGGAGAAGCAAAAACTCTTCTGTGGAGCGAGCAGGGGGAGTGGGAGGCACGGAGGAAGCTTCTCCTGGGAGCTGCTGCCCAGCACTGGGAACAGCATGCGGCTCTCCTCCACAGCCCATCTTACCACCAGAGAGAAATAAATGCCCACGTTTGCAGCCTCATGCAGGTGAGTGTGTCTTCCTGGCTAATACTGACCTCGTTCTTCAATCTGGACAGATGCAAAGTAGAGGAATGAACAGTTTTTGCAGCTTATCTCTTTGCTCTGACAACCAGTGGCCAGACACCCAGCTGTGGCTTCACAGGGAGACCCTGTTGCAAGTCCTTACCCCTCCCTGACACGATCCATTGCTTGGAAATGCTAAATGCAGAACATTAATTTCTTTGCTTTTCTTTGCAAACACTGAGTTAATTTCCCCCTTCTAATCCCTGTGAGGCATCCATCACTGGGGCAATGAATAATTTACTGCTTATTTACCAAGAATTCTTCCAGTGCTGTTAGAGGAGCCTCAGACCTGTGTCCCATCCCAACATCTTGTGCACTCCCAGCCTACTTGCTGATGGGGTGCTGTGAGAAGCAGAAAAGGCCTTGATGCTGTGTAAGAACTACTCGGCAATAACTAAAACACCTCTGTGTTATCAACACTGTTTTCAGCACAGCTCCAAATCATAGCCCCATACTAGCTACTATGAATAAAATGAACTCTGTCCCAGCCAAAACCAGCACACCAGGGTGCCCCTTTGCTGATGCTGGGGAACACTCCAGGTCTGTCTGACTATAGCAGCCAGTCAAACACAGGCAGTACAGTCAGGGCAACAGGTTTCTTGTCCTGCTTCAGGCTGCATGGAACAGGTACAAGGCTGCTGGATTGAGACACCCCCCAGCCGTCCCCGGCTCATTTTCAGCTCCACCTTCTAATTTCTCTTTCCCTGTTTTATCTAAATCTTTTGTCAATACGTTACCAAACAAGGAGCACTATTTTTGAATCCCGGGAGAGCATACTCCAACACAGCTGCACCTCAGCATGAAAAGGCCATTGAGTTGCTGGAGTGTGTCCAGAGAGGGGCAACGAAGCTGGTGAAGGGTCTGGAGAACAAGTCTTGTGAGTTGCAGCTGAGGGAACTGGGATTGTTTAGTCTGGAAAAGTGGAGGCTGAGGGGAGACCTTCTCGCTCTCTACAACTACCTGAGAGGAGGTTGTAGTGAAGTGGGTGTTGGTCTCTTCTCCCAATTTACTAGTGATTGGACAAGACGAAATGACCTCAAGTTGCATCAGGGGAGGTTTAGATTGGATATTAGAAAAAATTTCTGTACTGAAAGAGTGGTCAAGCATTGGAACAGGCTGCCCAGGGAAGTGGTGGAGCCAGCATTCCTGGAGGTGTTTGAAAAACATGTAGACATGGCACTTCGGGACATGGTTTAATAGGCACGGTGGTGCTGGGTTGACGGTTGGACTTCATGATGTTAGAGGTCTTTTCCAACCTTAATGATTCTATGACCTTTCTTCTCATCACGGGGTTCTCCCATTCAAAGGCAATGATTGTTTGGCTTTGTTCATCCACTGGGATACAAAAGAAAGCATCTTTTAAGTCCAAAACAGTAAAACAAGCATTTGTTTCAAGTACCGAAGCTAGCAGGGTGTAAGGGTTTGGTAAAGGTGGGTGTATATTCACAATTATTCAATTTATTACTCTCAAATGCTGTACCAGTCCACATTCTTCAGAGCAAGGCTTCTTTATTGGTAAAATAGGAGTATTAAGATTAGATGGGCATTATCTAAACAGTCCATATTGCATAAAGGTATTCATCAAAAGGTCCAGTCCTTTATGTGCCTCCAATCTAATAGGGTACTGATTTACCATTACCAGTCTTGCTCCTGGTTCCATTCCTAATTTAATTTGGGTTACATTTTTTGCTTTACCTGGTTTCTTTGAAGCCCATACCAGAGGAATTACCATGTCCAGTACTGTGTTTGGGATGCTTTCTTCGGCCTCCTCTGAGAGTAGATCTGTCAGCAGGTAAATTTGTGCTTTCCAGGCAATTTTGGGTGGGATGTGAAACTGCACAAAGTTCTCAGAAAAGGTTACTTGTGCACTTAGTTTACATAACAAATCTTGTCCTAGTAAAGGAAGGGGCCATTCTGGCATATATGGAAACTCATGAGTTAATTTAGTATTTCCAATCATACATTCTATAGGTTGTAGAAACATCTGTAAAGTTGTCTTTCCTGTTGCTCTAATTGGTGTAGTAACTTAACTGAGAGGCCCTTTGCAACTAGTTATAACCGAGTGGCTCCACTATCTATCAAGAAATCTATTGTTTCATTCCCCAGCTTTACTGGAACCAGGAGATCTGCTGGGGATGGTTTGATGCTCTCCCCTAGTCCTCTCGCTCCACCTCTTTTATCTGCAATTGCTGCAGCTAAAAAAGAAGCCTGCAATTTCATCCTCCTCCTCATCCCCTGCAAGACATACAGATACTTGTGCTTTTTTATCTTTTTTTTTTCCCTTCCCCAACACAGAAATACCAAATGTATCCAGGAGATGCCTTGTGGACACAAACTACACAACTTTCCTACCAAAGGTCTAAACCAAAATAAAGTTCTACTGCAAATCTTTAAAGCCTGGCTTTGTTACCCTTACAATCCCCCAGATTTTGTACACAAACACCACAAACTACCAAGTCCCTCCTCACACCAAGCAGCAAAAGAACAAAACTGAAATTTACTCTTAGGAGAAAATGAAAAACACATGGCTGGTTTAAATTCCTTGAATCAGACCATAAAAGTAAAGACAGATTAATTATCAAATTACTGTGGCAGTCATGAACAGTACTTATTCGATATACTCTAATCATGCTTTACCTTGTCTGCCTTAACCAAATCAAAGCAGCTGAAGAGGCAGATTTAGAACAATCTTAGAAGCAGGCTGCCACTGCTGATATACGTCTTTGCATATCTCTTCAATACATGGCATCAACAATAGTCTAGTTGGAGGCCTGTAACTAGTGGTGTTTCCCAGTGGTCAGTACTGAGCTCAGTCTTGTTCAACTTATCAATGACATGGGTGAAGGGACAGAGTGTACCCTCAGCAAATTTGCTAATGACACAAAAGTGGGAGGAGCGGTGATACACCGGAAGGCTGTGCTGCCATTCAGCGAGACCTGGACAGGCTGGAGAATTGGGCGCAGAGGAACCTGATGAAGTTCAACAAGGGCAAGTGCAGGGTCCTGAACCTAGGGAGGAACAACCCCATGCACTAGTACAGGCTTGGGGCTGACCTGCTGGAAAGCAGCTCTGCAGAGAGGGAACTGGGAGTGCTGGTGGGTGACAAGTTGACCATGAGCCAGCAGTGTGCCCTGGCTGCCAAGAAGGCCAATGGGATCCTGAGATGCATTAAGAAGAGTGTGGCCAGCAGGTCGAGGGAGGTTTTCCTCCCCCTCTACTCTGCCCTGGTGAGGCCCCATCTGGACTACTGTGTCCACTTCTGGGCTCCCCAGTTCAAGAAAGATGAGGAACTACTAGAGAGAGTCTAGTGGAGGGCTACAAAGATGATTAGGGGACTGGAGCACCTCTTCTACGAGGAAAGGCTGAGGGAGCTGGGCTTATTTAGCCTGAGGAAGAGAAGGCTGAGAGGGGATCTTATAATAGCTTCTAAATATCTTAAGGGTGGGTGTCAGGAGGATGGGGCCAGACTCTTTTCAGTGGTGCCCAGCAACAGGACAAGGGGCAACGGGCACAAACCGAAGCATGAGAAGTTCCAGATGAACATGAGGAAGAACTTCTTTGCTTTGAGGGTGACAGAGCACTGGAACAGGCTGCCCAGAGGGGTTGTGGAATCTGCTTCTCTGGAGATATTCAAAACCTGCCTGGATGCGATCTTCTGCAGCCTGCTCTAGGTGACTCTGCTTCGGCAGGGGTGTTGGACTAGGTGATCCCCAGAGGTCCCTTTCAACCCCTACCATTCTCTGATAGCTCCTTATAATTTATACTTTTTCGGAATACTTGGTTTTCTATACAAAGTCACAAAAGCATCAACATACAAAAGCATCAACATTTTCCAAGTCGATTACAAAACAACATCAACTGCAATATAATTTTATACTGCAATGGCCCATTTTTCAGCCATCGTACCCTATCATTGAATTTATAATTTGGCCACCATTGCATGTAATATCTTTTCATGTGGTTTTTTTCATTTCTTTTGGATATCTGGGGGTATTTTACACAAAGTCATAAAGGCATCAACATATGGCATCTTGTCTCTTTTTTCCATTCTACGACAAAAATAGAATTAATTGTAATATAGTACTACATTTTAAGGATCCATTTTCAGGGCCATTTTTCATCATCTGCTACCATCGATTACAATAGTGTTTTAATTTACCCCTAGTGATGAGGTCCCCTCAAAATTTACTCCAATAATTTAGGATGCATCCTAAGGAAGAACAAAGAGGAGCCTTTGTAGAAGCAGTGGAACCCAACTTGGTACCGAGAAAGAATTTCAAAGAACAACTCCAACTGCTTCCTTAAGAGATCTCACCCTTCCACCCCTTTTCCCCTTAAAATATTTATCTTGAATAGCATTGCACTGTTGTGTCACTTCCCACCCAACTGCAGGGGAAGAGCCAGTGGAGTCCCCAGTAAACAGGTTGGGGTGCGCTGGAGTCCAGTCAGGCTGCCTCTCCATGTCGGGTATGGCAAGATGATCCAGGCAAGGCTGTCAGTGCAGTCCCATCTGGGTTGCCAAAAGAGTTTTGGTGTGCAATACTTCAAAATACACACAGAGCAGAGGTATTGTCTTTATTGCATATTTGTGCAGATATGGGTGCTAGGTGATTATTCCACAAAGCTAGCACACTTCTTAGCAAAGTCACAAGGACTATATACTCCTACGAAACCAAGGAAATTACTCAATACATTCTGATTGGTTCATCGTGTTATACACTTGTCTTAAAGGTATATTGCACCTTTATTTAGCTATGCAAGCTGGGTGGGGGTGTAGTCTCTCTGGTTCTGCATTGAGTTAGTGGTCGCAATCTCCCCCTGTGCCTCTACTTTTCTCCTTGTTACCCTAGATTTTTGTTGACTTCATGCTTCTTTAGCAATTATCCAGTTTTTGGAGCCCTCTGGGCAGAATGTTCCCCATTTATCAGTTAGTTAGCTCCTCTTCAAGGGCATAGTCATTAGTAAGGCATCCATTGTTTGTACAAAGTAATTAGGCCTAAATTAAACAGTGTTACTGCAATCTAGGCATTTCTGACATACTACCAGCACCCCAACCCTCCAGATGCAGTTGGATCCAGAGAGGGTAATATGCTGTGGGGCTGGGGTGATAGCCCCCACCAGCCAGGTGGGACCCATGAGGTGAGGATGGGGCTGGGCCAAGGTGTTCAAAAGTCTGCAGGTGTGGATGGGCTGGTGCAGCTCTGGGTGCAGTCAGTGAAGCTGAGGATGGTCCTGCTGTGCTAAGAGGCTCTGGCTGGGGCAGGGGGCTACCTGGACAAACCTGCCTGCAGGAGCTGGCTGAGGAGTGAAATGAAAGGTGTTCTGCAAGCAAGGGAGGGTTCCAGCAAGGAATGGCCGGTTGCCACAGCAAGGAATGATCCCTCCCAGCCATCCCCAACAGAGCACGCCACCAGTACACTGCTCTTGGAGCTCAGTGGTTCTGTCAGCTGCTCATGTGAGCCGCTGCGCATCTGGGAAGCCTTGTGGGAGAGAAGTGTCAAGGCATCTGCTGCTTGCTCCTGGATGGGTGAGAGTCTGGCAGCCAGCACTGTGGAGGAGGAGGGGGACAGAAGCGGAGAGAGAAACTTCGGGGTGGTGAAGGTCTCCTGCCAGTGTCAGGAGCTGTGGCCAGTCCTGGATCTGCCACACTTCTCCAGACCTCTGCCTGCCTGTCCCTGCCTCTGTCTTCTTTTTGGGCTGTCCAGCTCCCTGAAGTTTTTCGCTCTTTTGCCATCACTGCCCTGTACCCTGTTGCCTTCTGCGTTTCCTTTCTATGTCTCTCCCTTTCTGGCTCCCCACCCACTATTGTTTTGTTCTTCCCAAACTGCCTTCTTCCACATTGCTTGGGGAAAATTGCAGTTCTAGATCTCCTTCCACCCAGCAACCTGTGTCTGTTTTCAGTGACTCCTCCTGCTCTGCGTGGGTGCTCCTCCAGTGTCCTTTCCCTAGGGCTGTCTATCTGGCTCCCTCTCCTGACGTTTAACTTCTAATCCGTGTGGCCAGTACCCCGTTCCTTTCTAAATTTTTTCTCTATGTCTACATTTAACCCATTTCCTCTCTATGTTTTTTATTTCTTCCTGCCTGTCCTCTCCTTCATCACTTTTAAAATTTTGTTTCAATGTCTTCATCTATCGAGCTTGCTGAGCTTATTTTCAGGTTTTTTCCTCTATTCTTCATCCCTTCGCTTTTATAACTTTCTTACTATGTCAGCTTTTATCCAGTTCACTTATATTTCAGTTTTTTTCCTGTCTGTCCCTTACCACATCACTTTCAAAATTCTCTTTCTGTGTCTTTTATGAAGTTGCCATTCCTTATTTTTAATTGTTCTTTGTCAGTTTTGCACTCTCTTGCTTTTAAAATCATGAAGCTCATTGTACCTATTTTTAATTTTTTTCTTTATTTTCCTAATTGCTGTTGCTCTTTGAAAGTTCTGTCTACTTTTACCCAATTTGCTGTGTTTATTTGTTAATTTTTTTCTTCTTTCCTTAGTGCAATCACTTTTTAAATGTTCTTTCAGTGTCTCGGTTTACTTGGTGGTACCTTTTTTTGAAATGTTTTTCCTTTGTTTTCCTAATACCCGTTGCATTTAAAATCTTCTTTCTGTTTACCTTTTTCCCATTCTCTGTCTTATTTTTAAGTAATTTCTTCTCTTTCCTTAGTGCTGTTGCTTTTTACATTTTCTACGTCCACGTTCTACTTCACTGTTGCTATTTTTTAGTTCTGTCCTCTTAGTCCTTTGGCTCTTAAAACTTTCTGCTTTTATCTCATTTGTTGTCTTCCTTTTTTGATTATTTTGTCTTTTTTTCCTTATTGCTGTCACTTTTTACATTTCTTTCTGCATCTCTGTTTTAGTATGCTGTCACTAATTCTTAGTTGTTTCCTTAATTGCATTGCTTTTAAAATTGTCTGGTTTTATATCATTTGCTGTCTCTTCAGTTATTTTTCATTGTTTTTTCCTTGGCCCCATCACATTTTGAATTTTTTTGTACTTCTTTTGTACTCTTTTAGTTCAATGTTGCTATGATTTAATTTTTCCATACTTACTTGATCCTATTTGCTTCTAAAATTTTCTGTCTGCTTTTATTCCAGCTGCTGTCTTTATTTTTAATTATTTCTTGTCTTTTCTTAGTGAGGACACCTTTTAGATTTTCTTCCTACACTTCCATTTTAGTTTGCTGTTCCTATTTTTTAATTTTTCCCCTTATTTTGCTAAAACAGCATGCTCTTCAAATTTTCTTTCTATGGCTAATTTTATTCCCTTTTCTGTTTTCTTAAAATTATTTCTTTTCTTTCCTTAGTGCCAACATTTTTAAAATTTCTTTCTATGTCTCTGTTTTGGTTCTCAGTCTGTCTTTTCAATTTTGTTCCTTGTTTCATTAATCCCTGTGGCTTTTAACATTTTCTGTCTTCTTTTAATCCATCTGCTGTCTTTACTTTTATTTCTTCTTTTTTCTTAATGCTCTTGCTTTTTAGATTTTCTTTCTACATCTCTTTTAGTTCACCATCACTTTTAATATTTTTTCCATTTATTTGTCTAATCTACTTTGCTGTTAAATTTTTCTACTTCTATCCCATTTGTATCACTGGTTCTTTTTAATTATTTGTTGTGTTTCCTTAGGCTGTCACTTTTTAAATGTCTTTCTACATCTGTTTTAGTTTTCTGTCCCTATTCTTTAATTTTTTTCCTTTATTTCCCTGACATCTGTTGCTTTTTCAATGCTCTTTCTATGCCTGCTTTTTTCTCTTCAATGTCTTTATCTTTATTCTTGACTTTTATTAGTGCCCCTGCTTTTTAAATTGTCTTTCTACCTCTCCTTATAGTTTGCCACTGTTATTTTAAATTTTTTTTGTCCTTCTTTCCTTAATCACTGTTGTCTTTAAAATTTTCTATCTACTTTTGTGCCATTCACCACCTTTAGTCTTTAATTCTTTCTTATCTTTCCTTCATGCTGTCAGTTTTGAAATTTTCTTTCTAAATCTCTGCTTCAGTATGCTGTCATTATTTCATAATTTTGTCTTTTACTTCCCTAATGGCTGCCGCTTTAAAAATTTTTTTTCTATGCCTACTTTCATTGCTTTTGCTGTCTTTTAAAAAATATTTTCTTGTCTAACTTTAGTGCCATTGCATTTTAAGTTTTCTTTCGATGCCTGTATTTCTCCCATTCGCTGTATTTCACTATTTGTTAAACAATTTATCTTTCCTGAGCACCCTCGCATTTAAATTTTCTTTCTACATCTATGTTTGTTTGCTGTATTTTTTTCCATTTATTTCCTAAATCCCCATCCTTTTTAAATTTCTTTCTACACTCGTTTTAGTTTGCTGTCCTTATTTTTTAGTTTTTCCCTTTATTTACTTAACACTCCTTCTTTAAAAGTTCTTCCTGTCTACTTTTTCTCCTTCAGTGCCTGCCTCTTTAATTATTTCTTCTCTTTCCATAGTCCCCTCGCTCTTCAGCTTTTCTTTGTATGCCTCTGTTTTAGTTTGCTGTCCCTAATTTTTAGTTTTTCCCTTTATTTCTCAAACCTTTGTAATTTTTAAAAATTTCTACTTTTATCTCATTTGCTGCCTTTATTTTTTAAATTATTTTTTCTTGTTTTTCCTTAGCTCTGTTGCATTTTACATTTTATTTCTACATCTCTCTTTTAGTTTGCTATTGACACTTTTTAATTTTTGTTTATTTCTTTAATTCTTGTTTCCTTTAAAATTCTGCCTATTTTTATCCTATTTGCTGCCTTTATATTTTAATTATTTCTCATCTTTCCTCAGTGCCCTTCCTTTTTAAGTTTTCTTTCTACACCTGTTTGTTTCTGTCCCTATTTGTTATTTTTCCCTTTATTTCCTTAACCCCCGTAGTTTTTTCAATTTTGTATGTTTACCCTGTTCGCTGTTTTTATTTTGCTGTTATTTCTTTTAAGTATTTGTTGTCTTTCCTTGGTGCTGTTGCTTTTTAAAACTATCTTTTTGCATCTTAGTTTGCTGTCCCTATTTTCTTTAGATTTTCGCTTTATTTTCCTAAGCCCACTCATTGTTTAAATGTGCTTTTTATGCTAGCGTTTTTTCCCTTTGCCTTTATTTTACTTATTTCTTGTCTTTCCTTAGCGACCTTGCTTTTTAGCTCTTCTAAGTCTCTGTTATAATTTGCTGTCCCTATATTTTATTTTTTCCCTTTATTTCCCTAATCCCCTTAATTTTTAAAATTTTCTTTCTATTCCTGCTTTTATTCCCTTTGCTATTTCTTAAATTGTTTCTCATCTTTACTTAGTGCTGTGTATGTATAAATTTTCTTTCTATGTCTCCATTTTTTAATTTTTTCCATATATCTTTAATCCCTATTGCTTTCTGTCTAATTTTATCCTGTTTGTGGTCTTTATTTGTCTACCTTTTTTTAATTATTTCTTGTCATTCCTCAGTGCTGTTGCTTTTCAAGTTTTCTTTCTACACCTCTGTTTTAGTTTGCTGTACCTTTCATAATTTTTTCCCTTATTTCCCTAATGCTCGTCAATATCTAAATTTTCTTTCTATGCCTACATTTTTTTTCCCCTTGCCTGTCTTTTTTAATTATTTCTTCTCTTGATTCTATGCCATCACTATTTAGATTTTCTTTCGACTTTTCTTTAAGGGTGCTGTTTTCAATTTTTGCTTATTTCCTTAATCATTGTTTTTCAGGTCTGTCTACTTTTATCCCATTTGCTGTCTTTGTGTCTTCAAATTCTTATTTGTCTTTCTTTCGTGCCCTTTCCTTTTCCATATTTTTTCTATGTATTTGTGCTAGTGTGCTGTACTTATTTTGTATTTTTGCCCTTTATCTCCTTAATCCTCTTTGCTCTTTAGAAGTTCTTTATATACATATTTTTTTCATTCGCTGGCTTTATAATTATTTCTTTTCTTGCTTTGTTACCATCCCCTTTTAGATTTTCTTTCTACGTTTCTGTTTTAATTTGCCATCACTATTTTTTATTCTTATTTCCTTGATCCTCATTGCATTTAAACTTTTCTGTGTACTTTTATCCCATTTACGGTCTGTATTTGTTTACCTTTATTTTTTAATTATTTCTCATCTTTTCTCAGCACTGTCGCTTTTTAAATTGTCTTTCTACACCTCTCTGTCTGCAGACCCACTTTCACAATTTTTTCCTTTATTTCCCTAATGCTTATCTCTCTTCAAAACTTTTATCTATCCCTATATTTTCTTTTCATTGTCTCTTTTAAGTTATTTTTCTTCTATGCCACCACTTTTCAGATTTTTCTTTCTACTTTTCTGTTTCAGTTTTTTTGCAATTTTGAAATTTTTTTCCTTGTTTCTATAATCACAATTAGTTTTCAAATTTTCAAATTTGATCTCATTTGTTGTCTTTATTTCACCGTCCTTATTTTTTTGTTTCTTGTCTTTCCTTGGCACTCTTTTTAAATTTTCTTTCTCCATCTCTTTTAATTTGCTGTCCCTATGTTTTATTTTTTCTCTTTATTCCCCTAATCCCCCTTGCTTTTAAAATTTTCTTTCTATGCCTGCTTTTATTTCCTTTGCTGTTTTTAATAATTTCTTATCTTTCCTTAGCGCCTGTGCATTTTAGATATCCTTTCGAAGTCTCCATTTTTGTTTGCTGTCCCTATTTTTTTCAATTTTTCCCTGTATTTCCCTAATACTCTTGCTTTGTAAAAGTTTTTTTGTAGGCTGTGACAGTGTTGTCCCACCGACCCGACCTTTTCCCATAACCCTGCTGAAGCAACAAGCACCAGTGGAAGTTGCGATGGATGCGTCTGGTCAAAGCGGATTTGGGGCAGACCAATAACAGCACAATAGCCAAGGGCTAGTTTATGGCAGTGTGCCCACCCAACTGCAGTGCTGTTAATGTCTGACTCAAGCAAAATTTGGAAGCTGCTGTTGGTATGCGAATATGACTGAGTCAATCACCTTTTAAATAGGGAGCAGTCTGAGCCCTTTGAGCTCTCCTGCACAGCACCAGGCTGTGCACCAGCATCTTCCCCCGAGCTGGGGACGTTGCTCAAGGTTTCTCCTTGAGATTCCTCGCTGCAACAGATTCTTGGTAAGTGACTAATAAGTGTGCTGAATCTTTGAAAATCTTAGCCAAGTGATGTAAAGGATTGATTGTGCACATATAATCCTTTAGACATAACTGGTTTACAGAGTCCAGGGCTAAACTGGGATCCAGCTGCACCTAGACTCCTCTGAGAAGGAGTTTAGAAAGCAAGGGGGTCCATTATGAACCTCACAACTCAATGGGAGGATCTCCCTGACAGTTTTGTCTCACCCTGTCTTCTATGCAGTAGATAATCCAGTATACGTTGACATTGAATCTTGTTCAAGCACTGTCACGTTTACTATCAAATTTTGTTGAATTGCTGTTTTATATATCAAATATTTTGTTGCTTTGCTTTTATGAATGAAGCACATCATCCATGACATATGCCTTCTATTTTTACCTTTGCTCTCTTTTGACTGTTTCTTCTCTTCTTTGCCATTGCTTTTTAGATTTTCTTTCTCAATTTTAGTTCACAGTCAGTGTTTTTTAATTTATTCCTTATTTTCCTCATCACTGTCACTTTTCAGATTTTCTGTCTACTTTTATTCCATTTGCTGTCATTTCTTTCAATTATTTATCTTTCCTCAGTGCTGTCACTTCCTGTATTTTCTTTCCACGGATCCATTTTAGTTCTCTGTCTCCACTTTAAAGTTTGTTCCTTGTTTTGTTAATCCCCATTGCTTTAAAATACTTCTGTCTATTTTTATCCCATTTGCTGTTTTTATTTTGAATTGTTTCTTCTCTTTCCTTAGCACCCTCACATTTTAGATTTTATTTCTACCTCTCTGTTTTAGTTTGCTGTTCCTGTTTCTTATTTTTCCCCCTATTTCCCTAATCCCTTTGTTTTGTAGAAGTTTTTTCTAGGCGTAGTTTTTTCCTTTTGCTGCCTCTTAAAAATAATTTCTTCTGTTGCTTTTTTCCTTCATTTTTAAGATTTTTCTTTCTACATTTTTGTTTTATATTGCTGTTGCAATTTTTAAATTTTTTTCCTTATTTCCTTAAACACCATCTCTTTAAAATATTCCTGTCTACTTCTATCCCATTCATGGTATTTGTTTACCTTTATTTCTTAACTATTTCTCATCTGTCTTTGTGTACTTGCTTTTTAGATTGTCCTTCTACATCTGTCTTTGTTTGCTGTCACTACTTTTTAATTTTTTTGCTTTATTTCCTTTGCTTTTCTTTCTATGCCTACTATGTTCCTATTTGCTGTCTTCTTAACATTATTTCTTCTTTCTTCTCTGCTGTCGCTTTTTAGATTTTCCTTCTACGTTTACTTTTTAGTTTGCCATCACGACATTTTGATTTTTCCTTATGTCCTTACTAGCTATTGCTTTTAAAACTTTTGTCTACTTTTATCCCGATCGATATCTTTATTTCACTGTCTTTGTCTTTTAATTACTTCTTGTCTTTTCCTAGTGCTTTTCCTTTTAAAATTTTGTTTCATCTTTTTTAGTTTGCCATCCCTACTTTTTACCTTTATTTCCCTAATCTCCATTGCTTTTTTAATGTTCTTTGTATGCCTACTTTTATTCCCTTTGCTGTTTTTTCCAAATTATTTCTTCTCATTTCTCAGTGCTGTTGCACTCAAATGTTATTTCCACACCATTTCAGTTTGCTGTCCCTTTAATTAACCTTTATTTCCAAAAAACCCATCTCACCTTTAAAATGTTTTTTTATTGTCTACTTTGTTCCCGTTGATACCTTTATTTTTAATTTTTTCTTGTCTTTCCTTAGTGCCTTTCCTTTATAGGTTTTCTTTCTTCACATACGTTTTATTTTGCTGCCAGTTTGTTTTAATTTTTCTGTTTCTTTCCCTAATAGCTGGTGCTTTTTAAATTTTCTAGTTATCCTGTTCAGTGTCTTTATTTTGCTGTTATTTGTTATAAATGTCTTTTCTTAGTGTCCCTGCTTATTAAATTTTATTTCTACATCTATTTTGGTTTGCTGTCCCTATTTTTTAATAGTTTAACTTTGTCCTTACATGCTCTGCTTCTTAGAAGTTCTTTCTATGGCTTCTTTTAAAAAAATATTTTTTCAATATCCACTTATATTCCATTTGTTATCTGTTTAATTATTACTTGTTCTTCCTTAGTGCTCTGGCTCTTTAAGTTTTCTTTACATCTCTTTTGCAGTCCCTATATTTTAATTTTTTCCCTTATCTCTGTCACTTGTTAAATGTTCTTTCTATGCCTGCTTTTACTCCCTTTGTTTATAAAAAATATTTCTAGTCTTTCCTTAATGATGTTGCTTTTAAAACTTTTTCTACTTCTGTTTTAGTTTGCTGTTCCCACTTCTTAATTTTTTCTATTTATTTCCCTCAGCCCTGTTGCTTTTTAAATTTTCTACTTTTATCTCCTTTGCTGTCTTTAAATTGCTCTTTTTTAATTATTTGTCTTTCCTTAGTGCTGTCGCTTTTAAATTTTCTCTCTACATCCCTTTTAGTTCGCTGCCCCTATTTTTTAATTTTTACCTTTATTTCTCAACCCCTTCTGTTTAAATATTTTGTCACTCATTCCCTCTCATACCTTTATTTTTAATTATTTCTTCTCTTTCTAAAGATATTATTGCTACAACTGTTTTACTCTGCTGTCACTTCAAGTTTTCTGTTTATTTCCCTAACCTCGACAGCTTTTTTAATTTTTTAGTTATCCTGTTAGCTGTCTTTATTTCGCTGTTATTTCTTTTAATTATTTCTTTCCTTAGCGATGTCACTTTCAAACTTTTTTCTACATCTGTTTTACTTCACTGTCCCTTTTTCTAATTTTCCCCTTTATTTCCCTGTTGAATATTGGTTTTAAAATATTCTTTGTACACCCACCTCTCTTCCACTCACTGTCTCTTTAAAATTATTTCCAGCACTTCCTTAGCACCCTTGCTTTTTAAATTTTCTGTCTATGTCTTCATTTATTTAGCTCGCTCTCCCTATTTTTTAATTCTTTCCTCCCTTAATCCCTTGGATTTTCAGATTTTATTTCTGTCTACTTTTACCAAGCTCCGTATCCCTATATCTTATTTTTCTTCTGTGCATCATGTACTCCATGGCTTTTATCATCTACTTGCTATGTCTCTGTTTTAGTCTGCTGTCCTCATTTTCTAAATTTTTCTCTCTCAATCCCACAATTTTAACATTTTTAAAGCCTAATTTTATTTAGTTTTCTGTTTCTCCTTCTTAATCTTTTCCTCTCTTAATCCCCATAGCTTTTAAAATTTACTTTCTATGTTTCTGTTTTAGTTTGCTGTCATTTTTTTTTCCTTTATTTTCCTAATCCCAGTCACTTTTAATATTTTCTGTCATCTTTTATCCAGTTGACAGTCTGTATTTTGTAATGTTTTTCTTGTGTGTTCTTTTCACCTTTGCTCTTTATTTTTTTTTCCTTTGAAAAGCCGGAGTTGAAGACTCAATATTCAGAGGGCTATTAAGCAGGTATTCTTTATTGTGGCGCCAGGCACATGGGGGATCTCTCCTCCAAATGTGCGTGCCAAACACCCTGTCATTTCAGGTTAAATACAATCACACTATACCTATTAATTATATTTCTGAGAAATGCTTAGCATATTGATGATTTTTCCAAGAACTAATTAGCATATGTTAATGTCTTTCACGCATGTCTCTTAGTGTCCTCGGGTGGTCTTTGGGGGTCCTAAGATGAAGGCTTATACTCCTCATCACAGTGTCTGCTGGTTGACCTTTATTTCTGAGCAAACTTAGTTCTAAGATCAGTTTACCACGTCCTTCCAGGTTGTTTTGCTCTGGTCTTGTTGCCCTCTTGGTGCCTCTTTATCTCTGTAGCTTGGTGCATCTGCCCTCCCAAGGCTGAGCTGTTTGGGGTGGAATTATTGAGGAGCATCTCTATCTTAGAGCTTTCCTGTCTTAGCAAAACAGCAAGTCAAGTTTGTCTAAGCAGTGTTATTGAGGAGTCTATCTTAGAGCTTTCCTGTCTTTGCAGAACAGCAAGGATCTACTTTAATTACAATCACTCTGGTAGGTGGAAATTTTACATTTACAGGTATCAGATCCCTCCTTTTCTTTTGAGGATTTGTAGCTAGAAAGCTATGAATCCTCACTATTGTAATTTATAGGTAAATTTCAAATTTCTTCAGTTTTTCATTCCAAGGAATGAAAACTTTAAAAATTTTTGTTCAACATCAGGAAAAGTATTTTCCGCTTTCTATTTGGTGCCTAATCTTGTTCCTTTTCCAGTCACTGTATGTCTCAGCTGAATCCTGACAACACCAAAGGAAACATTTGAGATATGCAAGCAAGTATTTCTAAAACCATAAGGGTGATTAATGCCATCAATCATTGTTTTAACCATTCTAACTTAGTGAGCCAAGAGGGTCACTGCCTTTATTTTTTTTTAATCTAGTTTGTGCTGTAGCCTGTCACTTTTTAAATTTTGTTTTTATGCCTTTGTTCAATTAGTTTGATGTTCCTGTTTGTTATATTTTCCATTATTATCATTAATCTTGTTGCTTTTTACAGTTTCTTTGTACGTCTGTTTTTATCTAGTTCCTGTCTCTACTTTTTACTTCTTTCTTGTCTGTTGTGTCTCATCTGTTCGTTCCTGGCCCTCTGACACATTTGCTTGGTTCAGATCCCTCTGGATTGAATCATTGCAACCCCAATCCTTTTTCTGTCTCTGTCCCCTTTGGGATATTTCTTCTCCCAGTCACGATGCCTCCCAAGGCACCAAATCCATCTTGTAGTGCTTTAGGTGGGGCCATCTTTGAGCCAACAGAACACTCATTTCTTCCTCTATGCTATCTAGGATTCCAGTGTTCAGTCCTCAACCACCTGAGACCATCTGTACCCTCCTCAGATGATCACCTGTGTTGCTCTTGGTTATCACCAAGCCTTCATTCGTCCGTCATCTTCCCACCGCTCAACACTCCTCTCCTCACAGTCCTGGTGGGAGAAAGCAGTGAGAGGCTGCAGAGGGTTGGGAAGCCAGAGGGAGGTAGAAGCCAAAGAAACTGGAGGATGAAAACGGGTGGGACGCTGTGAAACAATTTGAGGCCAGAAAAATTGGAAGCTGAAAATGCGGGGGAGGCTGCGATGGGGTGGGAGGCTACAGGGAGGTAGAAACTGGAGAAATTGGGAGCTCAAAAGGGGCAAAAGGTTGCACAGTAGTGGGAGGCCAGAAAAATTGTAGGCTGAAAAAAGATGGGAGGCTAGAAAGAGGTAGATGCCAGAAAAATTGGAGGCTGCAGACAGGTGGGAGGCCGGGGGCGAGAGTAGAGGCTAGAAATAAAAGGAGGTTGGAAAGGGGTGGAGGCAGCAGAGGGGGTGAGAGTAGAGGCCGGAAAGGGGTGGGAGGCCACAGAGGAGTGGGAGGCCGGGGGCGAGGGTAGAGGCCCGAAAGGAGGCCGGAAAGGGGTGGGAGGCTGCAGAGGGATGGGAGGCCGGGGGCGAGGGTAGAGGCCCGAAAGAAAAGGAGGCCGGAAAGGGGTGGGAGGCCGCAGAGGGGTGGGAGGCCAGGGGCGAGGGTAGAGGCCCGAAAGAAAAGGAGGCCACAGAGGGGTGGGAGGCCGCAGAAGGGTGGGAGGCCGGGGGCGAGGGTAGAGGCCCGAAAGAAAAGGAGGCCGGAAAGTGGTGGGAGGCTGCAGAAGGGTGGGAGGCTGGGGGCGAGAGTAAGAAACCAGAGGAAAGAGCCTTTCTGGCCTCTTTTCTTTATGTCTCTTTCCTGCCTTGTTTTTTCCTCTAATTCAAGTTCTCTCTTGATCTGTGTGTTCGGCTTCCCACTCATCATATTCTCTCTTTCTGTCCTATTCCTGCACGTAGTGCATGAGTGAGGCTTCTGTCTAGGAAGCCGCATCTCGTATGAGCTCTAAGACACCCACATGCGTTTTCTCTCAGGTGAAGGAGAGCCAAACGATTGGAATTACGGAAGAAGAAGGGAAGAGATAAGGAGAGAGAAGCATCTGAAGTGTCAAAGTCTCCTGGCAGCACCGAGAGTGAGAGCTGCAGTGAGTCCTGCACCCTTGGGGCCCTGTCACCCCTCTTCTGCATTCCAGTCCCTCCCCTGGCTCGCTCGCTCTCCCACACTGCTATGATTATTTTTTTCTTCTCTTGTGTACCTTCTTTCTCCATCTCTCTCTGACTTGTCCCCGTCTTTTAGGTCCTCCCTCTTTCTGCCCTGCAGCCTGTGGCATTTTTTTTCCTTCTTCCCTTCTTTCTGTTCAGCTCCCGGTTACTAGTATTGCTTTCCTCCTCCTCTGTCCTATAGCCTGTCAGTATTTTTGCTTTGGCGCTCTCTGTCTGGCTCCTTGTCACTTGATTCTAGGCCTTTCTTCTTGGCTCCTTAGCACGTCATAGATCTACCGCTTTCTCCATGTCTATTCCATTCTATTTCCTTATCTCTCTTCGTCCGGGTCCCTGCCCCTATTCTTTTTTCCTCTGTCATGCTGCAGGTTTTTCTTTTTGCACCTCCTTCCTGCTCCCCATTCTTCATTTTCAGTCTCTGTCCTGCTCCCTCTTCTTTCTGCTGCTGCTCTTCCTCTCTCCGTGCTGCTTTTTTCTCCATCTCTCTGTGGGACTGCCTGTCCCTGTCCTTCTCTCGCTGTCCCTTTCCCTGCTTCATGCTTTCTCGTTACACCGCTCCTGTCCAGCCATCTGTCATTTTTCTCCTGTCTTGTAGCATCCTGCACTTTGCTCCTCATTTTTGGCAGCCACTGCCCAGCAGCGCATCATTCCAGGAGCCAACTGACCAACTGTTCTCTGCTGGACCGACGGGTGCAGGTCCAGGACGGACTGCCGAGGTGTCGGAGGGGCAGGGAGAGCGTAGGGGGCACCGAGGCTCAGAGCAGACACGTTCCCCAGATTCATTCAGTGTGTGACTGAATAAACACCCATCATCTCTTTTGCCTTCCCGCCTGTGTCTGTGTTTCCTTTGCACGGGACAAGGGGCTGTGACAGACCCCAGGGGAGGAAGAGACTCACTTTGCGGCTCAGGAGATGGCCCCCTGTTCCTGCTGGGCTCCAGCTGTGGTGAAGAAGCCGCAGGTGCGGGTACTGGGGCTGATGGCAACAGCCCCTCCCTTTAATGCGGTGGCTGCCGGTGAGTGTGCCGGTGCTGCCGTGCCCCGGGTGGCTGTGGAGG
>Ga0065711_1000924_pt1 | contig 51903 bp, 38 predicted proteins | sample Hoacrofraction12_FD_59098 | JGI IMG/M metagenome (GOLD analysis project Ga0065711, IMG submission 59098) | Hoatzin crop microbial communities from Cojedes, Venezuela - Epithelial fraction 12 v2 (version 2) | ecosystem: Host-associated > Birds > Digestive system > Esophagus > Crop | place... | reverse complement strand
TGGTAGAATAATCGTAGTCCATGGGTTTGTCTCCTTGATGAATTTTGTTTGGTGATTAAATTCTATCAAAGATAAGCTCCATGGGCTATTCTTATATTCAACTGTCCAACTTCATTTTACAATCGGCCAATTCTTTTAATTTTTTTCGCCTTTTCCGTTATTATGTGTTCATTTTGTGAATTTTCTGTGTCCGGGTTACATTTTCTTCTCATATATATCCCTAAGGCAAGTGATATCACCACGATACATGCTGCCAGAACCTGACTAACTCTCAGACTGCCTATCATCAGAGAGTCTGCTCTCAGTCCTTCTATCCAGAAGCGGCCAAGTCCGTAACCCATCATATACATAAGTATAAGCTCACCATCAAAGCGCTTATGCTTTCTATATAGGAATATACCAATCAGTACCACAACGTTCCACAAACTCTCATATAAAAACGTCGGATGTACAGTAATGCATGAAACTCCGTTTACAACCTCTTGGTTGCTGAGCATAGTATCTGTGATTATACCCGATGACTCAAGATACGAAAGTGTTCCCTTATTCTCATAGTACGAAACCGGTATAGCCATACGAAGCACTGAATCGGTATAATCTCCGAAGGCTTCTCTGTTAAAGAAGTTTCCCCAGCGTCCGAGCAGCTGTCCGAAGGGCACACTCATAGCTATGGTATCCAGCATAAGTCTGGCTGACAGTCCATGCCTCTTCGCATATGCATATATGGTTATCACACCTGCGATAACACCACCATATATAGCAAGTCCGCCCTTCCTTATATTTATGATACTTATAAGTGTATCCTTAAAGCCCTGACCGAAGTACTCCTCATGATTAAATATAACATAGTACAGTCTGGCTCCGATCACGCCGAACACTATCAGTCTGATAAGCAAATCATAGTAGCTCTCCTCATCCTGTCCGGTTCTTCTCGCCTCTCTCAGTGCTATATAGTACCCGCCTATGAAGCCTATCGCTATGATGATTCCGTAAAACTTTATGGAAAATCCAAATACAGTTATCTCCGAGCCCACATCACCGAAGTTGATGCCAAGCCCGGGAAAGTAAATCCCGTTCAAGTGTCAACCTCCCACGTTCAGCTATACATTAAACTTAAAGAGGACAACATCTCCGTCCTTCATTACGTACTCCTTACCCTCCTGACGGACGAGCCCCTTCTCCTTAGCCGCAGTCATGCTTCCACACTCTATCAGCTCATCATAGCCTATAACCTCTGCCTTGATGAAGCCCCTCTCGAAGTCTGAGTGTATCTTACCTGCAGCCTGTGGTGCCTTGGTACCCTTCTTTATGGTCCATGCTCTCGACTCCTGCTTACCTGCCGTAAGGTAGCTTATAAGCCCGAGCAGGTCATAGCTTGCACGGATCAGCTTATCGAGTCCCGACTCACTGAGCCCAAGCTCCTCGAGAAATACAGCCTTCTCATCGTCATCAAGCTCGGACATTTCCTCCTCCATCTTGGCACACACGGTAAATACCTGACTCGCGGTATCGGCAGCATACTGTCTGACCTTTGCCACATAGTCATTTGAGGCACCGTCATCAGCCATATCGTCCTCACTAACATTTGCAGCATATATAACAGGCTTTGATGTAAGCAGGCAGTAGTCGTGCAGCCACATAGCTCTGTCCTCATCATCTCCTATATCACAGGTACGCACAGGGTTGCCTGACTCAAGGTGTGCCTTAAGCAGATTCTGGAACTCCAGCTCCTTTGCGGCCATCTTATCATTTCTGGAGAGCTTAACTGTCTTGGAGATTCTTCTCTCAAGCACCTCTATATCTGAAAATATCAACTCCAGATTTATAGTCTCTATATCTCTTATGGGATCCACTGAGCCATCGACATGTATGACCTCTGTATCATCGAAGCATCTGACCACATGTACTATGGCATCACACTCACGGATATTTGACAGGAACTGGTTGCCCAGACCCTCGCCCTTTGATGCACCCTTAACGAGCCCGGCTATATCGACAAACTCTATAACCGCCGGTGTGGTCTTGTCTGAGTCATACATCTTCGTGAGTACATCCAGTCTCTTATCCGGTACGGCAACTATGCCGACATTCGGGTCTATCGTGCAAAACGGGTAGTTTGCCGACTGTGCGCCCGCCTTTGTAAGTGAATTAAACAGTGTACTCTTTCCCACGTTGGGAAGTCCTACTATACCAAGCTTCATGATTCTTTATCCTCCTGCCTCTTTCTGTCACGGTCACGCTTTGAGAATACGCAGCCGCAGTAGTCCTGTCTGTACAGACTATATTCGTTTGAAAGCTCTATTGATCTCTTATAGCCGTTCTTCTTCTTGAAGTCGCTGAATAGAAATACCGGGTACCTATCATACTCCATCGACAGCTCTTTTTCAATTTTCATACCGATTTCATTTATCCACCGTGAACTCTTATACGGACTTATGGATAGAGTTGTAGAGAAGAAATCAAAGTCATGCTCTACAGCATACTCTGCTGACGAGCGAAGCCTCAGCTGATAGCAGTCATAGCACCTCTCACTTCTCTCCGGCAGATTCTCCCTGCCCCTTGCCATCTCATAAAACCTCTCCGGCTCATACGGTCCGTCTACTATCTTTATGTCACGTGCAAACGACGCCTCTTCCCTAAATCTCTCGAGCTCCCTTATTCGCTTGTCATACTCTTCTCGTTCATCTATATTCGGATTATAGAAGTACACCGTTATATCGAATACACCACAGAGAAGCTCCAGACAGTGTGAGCTGCACGGACAGCAGCAGGCATGTAGAAGCAACCTCTTACCCTGTCCGCCAAAATCCTCTATTTGTTTTTCAAAGCGTTCATAATAGTTCATCATTTTAATCTCATTTGTGATTTTTTTACAGTTGACTTTGGTCAAAGCCTACAATATACTACTGTTTAGGGGGATACAAAGGTAAAGGAGGAGGTTTTGCATATGACAGTTGAACAAGCCATCAAAAAGTACAAGCTCGAGCCGGTCAATGTATATACCGCAAAGGTTAAAGCACAGGAACTGAATGTTGATGAAGTGCTTTATATGAATGTTCAAAAGAACAAGTACGCATATATCGTACGTGACGGGCGCGGTCTCATGCTTTATAAGGATGAGAAGAGCATCTACACCAAGATGTACAAGGGTCTTAAGATTATTCCGCTCACCCCGTAGCTATTAGTTATATATACATGACATAAGACGGCCGTTGGCCGTCTTATTTTATTTAGTATGAGTCTGTCCTACTTTATCTCACTCTTCATCTTAAGCACATCCTTCATATGTGTAAGACACTTCTCGTTAAAGTCAAGTATGTCGATTCTCTTACTGTTCTTCTTATCCGTGCTGTATATAGCAACTAGCGTGGAATCCTCACCGGGAGTTGCCGCTACAAATCTCGATACCTTGACATCCTTAGCTATGTCTATATCATTCTTAGTCTTAGGTGACTCTGCGTAGTCCATCTTAGTGATCGACTCAAGCGGTATATCAACTATCTTCTTCCTTCTGTTCTTGTTTATAATCTTTGATATCTCTATATCACCGTTGACGATTATATACTCATACTCTATATGGAAGTTATCCTTTGCAAATGACATAACTCCGATCACGCAGCACAGGGCAAAGAATCCCAGAAGCGGTGACACACGCAGCATAAGGAATACGCTCGCCAGTATCAGCAGTATAAGCCCGCCCATAATCAGATACGCCGATGTTTCAGCCTTAGCTACAACTATTCTCTCTTCGTACTTATCCATACATTTTTCCTTCCGTAATTAAATTCGCAGTTAAATTCATAATCAAAGCATAATCAACTTTACAGTAAAACCTCTACTGATTATCGTTCTTCTTTCTTAAAGCTTCCTTAACTCTCGCACGTTCAACCGACACATCAAGCTCTCCTCTTCCTTCAACCTCGTCAACTATTCCGGTTGTAACGCTCCTGTATGAATAGTTGTCAACGGTTTCAAGAAGTGCTATAGACTGGCATGCTATACCGAGTCCCTCGCCCGTGAAGCCGAGCCCCTCCTCTGTTGTAGCCTTGATGTTAACTCTATCCTCCTCTATACCGAGAGCATCAGCTATGATACGTCTCATCTCAGGTATATGAGGTGCCATCTTAGGTCTTTGTGCGATAATGGTTGCATCGACATTTCCGACTATATAGCTTCTCTCATCAAGCATACGTGACACTTCTCTAAGCAGCTCTATACTGTCTGCGCCTTCATACTTCGAGTCGGTATCAGGAAAGTGCTTCCCTATATCACCGAGGGCAGCTGCTCCCAGCAGGCTATCCATAATCGCATGCGTCAGGCAGTCAGCATCGGAGTGACCGAGTAATCCGAGTTCGTAGTCTATCTTCACTCCGCCGAGTATCAAGGGTCTGTCGGGTACAAGCCTATGTACGTCATATCCCATACCTATACGCATCTTCTACTCCTCCCATACGACATCGGTGCCGTCATCAACATATCTGCCGTCCTTATACACACCAATGGCTGATATGATATTTGACACACCGACAACAAGCAGTCCGATACCTATGATTCTCACTACAAGGCCTGTTGCCTCGAGAGGTATAAAGAGCAGTATAAGACCGAGTATCAGTGTTACGATATCATTTATCACATATCTGATGAGTTTGTCGCTCTTACCCTTTATCAGATATGCATCATACATTCTGAGTATGCTGTTCACGATAACAACCACACCTACGGCACTCATAACCACGCGGGCTATATATGTCGATGCCGCTATACATACGATACCGAAGATAACCAGCATTCCCGAAAATATCAGCAGCAGCAGTGAGTAGCTTGCCAGAAGCGTACACGCAAGCAGCACTCCCGCAAGCACAAAGAACACTCCTATAACCTTAACCGTAAGAGTTATGGCACCTGTGGGATGAATTATAAACAGTACTCCGACAAGTATCATAATAATCGGTGCTATAAGTGAGTCAAGATTCTTCTTGAAGAAATCTGATACAGACTTATTCTTTATACGTTCCATGTATATCTTCCTTTCCTAAATATTCCCTAAATATTTCCTAAATATTTCCCAAAGCTCTCTGAATCAAAGCAGCATCATAGCATGTCACGAACCGCATCCAGTATTCTGTCTGTCGCATGACCGTCACACATCTGCATATGGTAGCTGTAAAACTTATCAAAATCCGTATAATTATAACCGCTTTCAGATGTCATAGCTATAACTTTTTGCGATATATAATCTCTCATGCTGCTTCTATCCCTAACTATATCACACGGAAAGTCTTCAGGATTTACATAGAAGCCGCGTGTTCTCTCATAGCCTGCCATATCCGGCACATACAGAAGGAACGGTTTTCTATAAATGCTGTAGTCAAACAGCACCGATGAGTAGTCCGTGATAAGCAGCTGCGTCTCAGGGAGCAGCATAGAGGTTGTAAGTCCTCTGAGTCCTTTAAAGTACCTCGGATACCTCACTTTAAGTCCCGGATGCGGACTTACCACAAAGTACCACTGCTTCTGTGTACTGTTAAGCCGCATCAGGAAGTCTGCTGTACCATCATCTAAGCCTCGGCACACAGGCATCGCTGCATTTCCGGAAAATGACGGCGCATATACCGCAAGCCGTCTGCCCCGCGCCTCAGGGAACGCTTCATAAACCTTACGGCTGCAGCTTCGCTTCCACGCATCACTGAAGTATCTGTCAGTTCTCGATATACCGGTGGCACGAACCACTCCGTCTTCGAGTCCCATAGCTCTCTGCCATACCGGCACACAGACCTCACTGCTTACTGTTACGAGATTATAGTTATCAGTCACCGACCCTCCGTAGCCCTTCGGGATATCATCATAGGTGTCAGCCCCCATCTTCTTCAGCAGTCCTCCGGAGTGCCACAGCTGCACAACCTTAGTCTCATCCCTCTTCCTGCATGAGGACACCGGCAGGAAGTAGTCGCATATAAACACAAGTTCTGCCGTAGCGTACTCCTTCATGAAATCCTCCATAAAACGAAGCTTCGCTGCCGCAGAACATTTGCTTAAATCCGTAAACATATCAACTATCCGTACGTCACCGAGAGCACCTCTTCTCACACGTTCTCGTATAAGACGCATGCTCTCCGGCACCGTGCCGTGTCTGTAGTCCGCAAATATAACCTTGCCGCGTTCCACGGCAACGCCATGTGCAGCTCTCTCGTAGACTGACGGAAGATATCTTACTTGCATATATCTCTTGGCGCACTGCCTGGCGCCGAACAGTATATTATTCATCATTGATCATGCCTTTTATCTCATCATCACTTATACCGACCACGCTCTCGTTATTTCTCTCAGCGGCCGCATTTGTCTCCTCGACAACCGCTTCGGTAGTTTCCTCTGTGACAGTCTCAGTTACAGTTTCCTCGGAACTCTCTTCGTCAGATGATGTTTCCACACTATCAGGGACCGTCAATCCTCCGCCCTCTATAGTCTTACGAAGAAGCTCCACCTCCTCTGTCAGCTCATCTATCTGAAGCTTCATCTCCGACTCAAGCTCCTCAAGTTCGGTATTCCTCGAGGTCAGCGACTCCACCTCATCAGATATATTATCTATCTCACTGTTCTTTGTAGAGATTTCCTGCGTATAGCTTGCCTTCAGACTCTGTATCTCGGCAGTGTACTCAGACCTTATAGACGGTGCTATAAGGAAGTAAAACACAAGTGCACCTATAACTATGCCGGCAAACATATATATATTAGAAAAGCGGGTGAGTGTCTGCGCTCTGTACTTATCGAGTCCCTGTGTACGTCTGAGCGTAGTATCATCGCTTTCGACACGTTTACCCGGTCTCCACTTTGAGTTGACACTACCCTCTTCCATTCCGTAGAAGCTTGCATCACTCTCCTCGTAACCGATTTCTCTCAGGCTCTCATCGATACTGTCCTGGAGATTCTTCCTGAACTCCTCCTCGAACTCAGAGCCGAGTGACTCCTCTATATCACTGTCATCCATATTTACTATGCTCTCTATATCTGCAGCAAACTCATCAGACGCAGCGGTCAGCTTCTCTTTAGTTTTATTTTCCTTATTCTTACTCATTTCATCTCCGCATACGACTCTCCCGCAAGATACAGGGAGCCTGTTATAACAAGCAGCTTATCATCCTTTATATAGCTCTCAGCCTCGGTTCTTGCCACAGCCGAGTCATCTACCACACATAGATCACTGATATACTCTCTGACAGTTTCGGATAGCACCTCTGTATCCAGGCTTCTCATAGACCCATACCTTGTCACATAAACCCTGACAGGCTTGATGCCCTCACACAGTACTCTGACAACACTCTCATAGTCCTTGTCACCCGACATTGCTATAAGCAGCACTATCTCATCTATACCACGATGCTCTGCATAGTTTCTTACGCTTTTTACAAGCATCTCTGCAGCAGCAGCATTATGCGCTCCGTCAATTATAACACGTTCGCCGACGAGGTCAAATCTTGCCGGCATCCTGAAGCGCTCTGTCCCTTGTCTTATACTATCATCCGACACTGGAGTCCCAAGGCAGTCATGCAGTACCTTATACGCCCGGATAGCCGTCACCGCATTACACACCTGATACACAGATGTACTGTTCAGTGTCAAATTATCCGGTATAGCTTCCGGCTGTACGTTTCCGTGACCTATCCTACCATAATCATCCTGCATAACCGAAAATCTGATACTCGTATCACCGAAATTCCTTATAACCCCTATAAGACTCTTAGTGTCATAAAACGGACTTCCCTTTTCGTAAGCCACGGATTTTAACACAGCATGAGCCATGTCAGCCGTTTCAAACGGTTTTATAATACCGGTCTCTGCATCAGCACGGCAGCCTTCACCCATATATGGCATCCTATCATATGCAGCAACCACCGGCACACCGGGCTTTATAATCCCGGCCTTCTCGACTGCAATCTTCTCTATGGAATCTCCAAGGTACTGCATGTGATCCATACCTATCGGGGTGATAACCGACAGAACCGGCGTGATGACATTTGTGGCATCAAGCCGTCCGCCGAGACCGGTCTCATATACCACATAGTCGCACCGCTGCTCTCTAAAGTACATTTCACTCATGATAAATATAAACTCAAAGAAGGAAGGATGCTCTCCTTCCTCCGTCTCAGCTATCAGTGTATTAAATAATCTCGTAAATGTTTCTCTATCGATAAGCTCTCCATTTACGGTTATACGCTCTCTGATATCCACAAGGTGCGGTGAAGTGAACAGCCCGACTCTTGCTCCGTCCTCCTCCAGCATCCTTGCTATCATCGTAGACACCGAGCCCTTGCCGTTCGTACCTGCGACATGAACAGACCTGTATGCCTTGTCCGGGCTACCCAGTCTGTCAAGGATGGCACGAACATTTTTGAGGCCGGACTTGCCGGCAAACTTCGGTATATCCAGTATGTAGCTTACTGCCTCTTCGTAGCTCTTACTCATATTATCTGTTGTCCACCTTATCAGGATACATATCGTGATGTGTCAGTCTCTCCCATGCAACAGCCTCCCACTTGGTTCCGGGACGACCGTAGTTTGCATACGGATCTATGGATATGCCGCCGCGTGGAGTAAACTTCCCCCATACCTCTATATACTTCGGATCCATCAGCTTTATCAGGTCCTTCATGATGGTATTTACACAGTCCTCATGGAAGTCTCCGTGATTACGGAAGCTGAAGAGATAGAGTTTCAGCGACTTACTCTCTACCATCCTGACATCCGGCACATAGGATATATATATAGTTGCGAAGTCCGGCTGTCCCGTGATGGGGCAGAGACTTGTAAACTCCGGACAGTTAAACTTGACAAAGTAGTCGTTATCCGGGTGCTTATTTATAAATGTTTCCAGCATCTCGGGTGCATAATCCGTCGGATATGCTACACCCTTTTCTCCGAGCAGACTGAGCTGCTCATCATTCTTATCTCTTGACATATCATACCTCTTTCATACAGTACCTAAGCTATCCGGACAGCCTGCATCAATCCGAACACCCCGTGGCACATCACCTCTATACAGGACATATAATCTCGCCCAGTCTGTAGGAATATATCATAGTTTCCTTAACTGTGTGTCCCGTAAGCTTCTCAAGTGTTTCCTTGTAAAGATAAAGCTGCGTCATGTATCTGTCAAGCAGCTCCTGCGGAGCCTTCACCTTATCGGTTTTATAGTCCACCAGAACTATATCGCCGTCTTCGTAGAAGTATGCATCGATGATTCCCTGGACTATTACTCTGTCCGACGCTGCATCACTCACGCCGTTTTCGACACTACCGGTCTTATCGTATGTACCTGCCTCCGTTCTATCCGCTGCACCAACACCATTCAGAGCTTCTCCACCTTCGACACTCGAGAGCTTCTCTCCTCCCGGTATCTCATCCTCTGTAAGCCCGACCATGAACTGCTGCTCACGGTACAGTCTTCCGTCCGCAGCCGCGCTCTTCATTCTCACAAAGAGCGAATCCGGCTTATCACTATAGAAGCCTGTTACAAGATTATAGTCATATCCGTCAAGCTCCTCATCCGTAAATGTACTCTCACCGATTATACGTCTTATCTCCGCCGCCATATCCTCGCGTGACGATATCCTGTCATAGTCCAGCTGCTCCATAACATAGTGTGTTATGGTTCCGTGTATAGCAGCGCTGCCGCCGCTTATATCCAGCTTCTCACCTACGTCGACTCCAAGCCGTACCTCGTCACGCTTCTTTATATCCCTGTATCTTGCCATCCTGCTCTCTTCCTCACTATACTTAGCAGCCTTTATCTCTGACACAGACCTCTTAGACTTACAGCGTGTTGCATTGAAATACGGATATATATAATCATACGGATTCACGTCTGTCTTTGCTGCAGTAACCACAGCTGATATGTCTGTGGCGGATATGTCTGTAACAGCTGTATCCACAGCTATCAGGTCACGTGCCTCGCCGAGTCTCGTCATATAGTTGCTGCCAATACTGCTATAGGAATCGTAAAGTGTACAGAGCTCTGCTGTATTCATATATGTAACTCTGAAGTACTTCTCGAAGTCACTGTCCTCCATAGCAACACTCAGGTAGTCACTCATGGAGTCTGCATTTACAAGTGCACTCAGTCCTCTAAGCATGCCGCTCTTCGGCACCTTCTTTTTCTTACCTATGATTATGAGCTTCTCCTTAGCTCTGGTCATAGCAACATAGAGAAGTCTCGCCTCTTCAGCCCGTACAGACTGCTTCATCATGCTCGTCATCATCTGCTTACGCTTTCCGGTATGTTTAACGAGTACCCCTCCTCTATCCAGGAGATAGTCCATAGAGATGTGATAGTCGGAGTCAACGACCACGCTTCCCTCGGTATCCATCATGTTAAACTCCTTCTCCATACAGGGAAGTATAACTATCGGATACTCAAGTCCCTTACTCTTATGCATACTGATAATATGCACGGCATCAGCCTCCGAGACACCTGCCTCGCCGAAGTCCTGATCGTTCAGCTTGCACTTCTCTATATATCTCAGGAACTCGAACAAACTGCGTCTGCCCTTACTCTCATAGTTTGCAGCCCTCATAATCAGCATCCTGATATTTCCGATACGTCTATCGCCGTCAAACATAGCCGATGCAAATACATCATATCTCGTATCCATCAGCACCCGTTCAATCAGCTCAGCTATGGATATATACGGACTTATATCCTTCCAATGCCTTATAAGGTCATTTATACGCTTCAGCTTATCCGCAATCTCCCTGACCTTCTCATCCGGTACCGCAGCTCTTGCTTCACGAAGCTCATCCTCAGCAGTATCCTCCGCTTCGGATGACACTTCGTCGATTAGCTTCTCAGCGGTCTCCTTATCCGATGCAGCAGTCTTACTCCCCTGATTCGTCACAACACCGTCGATTTTCTCATCAGCCTCACCGCCGTACATATTCGTAAACAGCATACATCTGCCTGCAAATGTCTTCACATACTTCGGTGTCAGTATCTTGATGATGGTCATATCATTTTCGGTAAGGCCGCATATATCAGACATCAGCACCGATGCATAAGGCACATCCTGGTAAATGTTATCGATAACACTGAGCACAGCGAGAAGCGTATGAATTTCGACTGCATCAAAGTAACCGCTCGACTCGAGTACAACCGCCGGCACACCTGCCTTCTCATAGGTTCTAAGCATAGGAGTTATGCCCTTCAGCTTACGCTGAAGTATAACCACATCACTGTATCTGGCCGGTCTGTATATAGGATTATCCTCGCTCTCAGGCTTATCCTTATCATACTCCTCATTCAGAACCATAAGGCTGCCGACAAGCTCCTTGATACGTCTCGCTATAGCCGTCGCCTCAAGCACCTCGGTCGATATATCATCATGCTTATCATCCTCCGAGTCCTCTATGATTATATACTCAGGCTTATAGTCGTATGCCTCGGAGTCAGCAGGTGTCTGCGGATAGTGCTCATAGTAGTCAGCGTCATCAGGCTTATTTAGTCTCGCTGCATCATCATAAACTATACCGCCGAGGTATCCCGTCATGACTCTGCCAAATACAAAGTTTGTTGCCTCGAGCACATCCACTCTGGATCTATAGTTCATATTAAGGTTCATCAGCAGTCCGTCTGCATCAGCAAACTTCTCCGCGGCAGTCTCACCGGATGTATTCGGATACTCGGCAAAGCGTCCCTGCTTATCCGTGAAAAGTTCAGGACGCGCCTGACGGAACTTATAGATACACTGCTTCACATCACCTACCATAAATACATTATCGGTTCTTCCCTTATCATCCCTGCGGGCTATACGCTGTATCAGATTCTCCTGCAGGTCGTTACTGTCCTGGTACTCATCTATGTAAATATACTTATATCTATCCATAAATGCTTCTGCAGCATGACTCTCCTCGTCAGCCAGTATATTATATGCAAAGTGCTCTATATCACTGAAGTCAAATCTGCGGCGTTTCTTCTTCTCAGTAAGCAAACTCTCGCTTACCGCAAGACATACATCAACTATGAGCTCTGCAAAGCCCTGCAGCAGCTTATACTCCTCGACAAGCTCTGATTCTGTCGGCAGCGTCTTTGCTATCTTCTTTATCATGTCCGAGGCTGAGTATATCGCCTCCTTATCTGCCTGACCAAGAAGCTTCTCTATGTCACCCTTGGGAAATGCCGGCCACTTGGTAGCTTTATCCTCATGTATCTCTCTTATTTCATCCAGTGAGTTCTTCGATGCCATAAGTCTGCACTTACTTGAAGCCTTCTCCAGTGCCGTACATATCTTAGTCAGTGCTTTAACCAGTGCATCATCAGATGTCTCACTTCTCATAGCACCATACCTCATGCACAGTGCATCCATCTCATCTGCCGCATCCTTGATGAGCTGCTTCGTACTCTCAAGATATGCTGTATATAAGTCATCCTTCATTACGTCACTGAGAACATCAGCTGACTCCCTGAGCCACCTGTCAGGCTCAGCGAAGCTGCCTGCCTTACTCAGCAGGTTCTTTATGAGACGCTTAAACTCAGAGTCCCTTATAACCTTACCGTTGACATAGTGTATCAGGTCAGTAAAGCGACCGTCCTCATAGTATGTCACGAGCACCCTGTCCATCACGTCCTCGGTCAGCAGCACAAGCTCCTCACCGTCAAGTATGGAGAAGCCGGGATCTATCCCTGCCACACTGAAGTACTCACTCGCAACCTTATTACAGAAGCTGTCAAGTGTCATGATGTCTGCACTCTCTGCAATCGCCAGCTGACGCATCAGCTCGGAGCTGCCTGTCTCAGTTGCCTTCTTCTCGAGTGCCTTTATAATCTTCTCCTTCATCTGAGCTGCGGCTGCATTTGTAAATGTAACCACAAGTATCTCATCTATACTTGTCTTACCTGACACGATGCTTCTTATGATGCGTTCAACCAGAACGGCTGTCTTGCCCGATCCGGCCGCCGCTGCTACAAGTATATCCTTATCGAGTCCGGATTCCAGACTGTCCAGTATCTGCTGCTGTTTCTTATTCCATGTCATCGCCGTCACCTCCGTCCTCTTCGTCTATGTCAGCTGCCGCCACATCGATAAACTTAAGGTTTCTATACTTAACATCATCACTGCCCACGCTGTCACAGAGCTCTCTTACCTTATCCATATTTCCGGACTGTGACTTTTTAACCCTTATATATCCGGAGGTAACATTGAACCTGCAGACTGACTTAAAGTCACAGAACTTACAGTTCGTGTTCTGACCTGTCTTAACCGGCTCCTTAGGATACAGACCCTTCAGTATCTCGCTTGCCTCCTCAACCATCTTAAGTGATGCAGCCTTTGACATATTCTCCATATCAGCTGCAGGGATAAGGATTGTGGATGCGCTGTAGCCTCCTCTTTCCTTGACCTTAACCTCCACCACATCACTCGATGAGGTACCACTCGTAAGCTTCCTGTCCTGCATGGTGCGACTCTCCTCCTCAGTCGGACCGCTCATGATAAACGCCTGTCTGAGCAGTTCCTCCGCAGCAGCCTCAGTCACGTCAGACAGCTCTGCAGTCTTTATATCAACCACCGGATTATCCACATGATAGTAGTACATACCGGCAGGCAAGACGGGCCTGTCCATCTCTCTTAGGATTCTGAGGATTATATCCATATACACGGGAAGCTGTATCTTCTGACTATCCTCTATGTCAAACGGTGAAAATGTATCCTTGCCGGTCTTATAATCTATAATCCTCACATAGCTCTTACCATCATACTCACCGATATCTATACGGTCTATCTTACCGTTTATAACAACCGTAAAGGGACTGCCGTCAGGCCACTTAGCATCAAAGCTTGCAGTGAACGCCTGCTCGGTAGCCTCCGGATATATGCTGCCCGCTCTCAGCTGATATGCGGTATTGCAGATAACCTTCTCGCCCATCTGACTCATGGTATCGTACAGATACCTCTGTCTGCCTGTCAGCTCACTCTTATCTGCTATCACGATGCCTGTTTCCTCGGATACCTCATTCCATGCCTGCAGGAGGTATCCCTCCATCATGGTCTTAAGCGTATCGTCACTTATGCCATTCCAGTCGTTGTTATACTTATTCCTGACCTCGCTGACAGAGAGTTCCATAGCTCTATGCATAACATTTCCGAGCCACAGGCTATCCTGCTCATCTGTCTCGCGAGCTCTCAGTCCGAGCACATATGTAAGGTAGTACGCATACGGACACTTTGCGAAGGTCTGAAGCTTGGATACCGATATCTTAAGGTTTGCATGTTCAAGCACGCTCTGCTCTACCACTCCGGGACTGTTGGAGTAGTCGAGTGCATCCGATATATACTTCAGCTGTCTCACATTTCCCGTATAACCTACATACTGTCTGACGAAGTCCCTGTCCTCAGCACTTACCGCGTCACCCTTGGTAATCCTCCTCAAAATCTCCGTTACGTCGTACACGTCTGCATCAGGTGATCCCAGGAAATGCTCATGCGCAGGACTTATACGGTTTCTGCCGGGAAACAGCCTCTGCACTCTGTTATATATATATGATGCAGTGGTTCCGGAGCCGTCAGCCGCCACATATGAGCATGACATAACAAGCCTCTCAACCGGCTTACTGAGTACCTGATATATACGGAACAGCTCATCATAGCCCTTCTGTACACTGTCAGGTGCCAGAGACTTCTTCTCCAGCAGTTCACTCACTCTCGCACGGTCCTTGTCGCTGAGTATCCTGCCGGAGGTATGCTTTGACGGAACTATGCCATTATTTACATTTATGAAGTACACCGTCTTCGCATAGCCGATTCTCGTTCTGACTATATCTCCCATGAGCACACTGTCAAGCACCGGAGGTATGATACCTACATCGATATCCTGCATACCTACTGTCAGCATCTCGGCAAAGTCATGAACCGTCATCTCCATACTGCCCATGAAGCTGCCTGTGTTATCGAGCAGCAAGTGAAGTTCTGCATAGAGACTTCTCAGGAAACGCTCATCAGTACTCCTGCCGAGTCTCTCCAGCTTGTCAGCTGAACGCTCAATACTATACTCATATCTGAGATATGGTCCGTCTGTTATCTCCTTAATTGCGGCGATATACCTTGCCACCGTCACCCTCTTACCGAGAGCTGTGAGTGGCTTAACGAGTGACATGAGCCATGCGCGTAGTACGTCACACTGCTCAGCCTCCTTAAGTCTGTGTTCGTCCTTAATACCTGTTGTAAAGGGCGTCGACCACAGTCTGAAGCCTCTGATTCCCCTTCTCAGGACATAGTTCTCGAGCTTTTCGATATCATTTTGGGAGATTTGAGCCCTACCCATCGATGTGTCACCTGACGATTTGCCGTCAGCCATATACATGTATATGCCGCTCTTCAGGAATCCGAATACACTCTCGTAGCTGAAGTCACTGTCAACCATATCAAGCAGTCTCAGGATTGCATCTGTGTAGAGGTTCTTCTCCAGCTTTCTGGTCATATCCATAAACACCGGTATATCATATGCTCTGAATATAGCATCAGAGTACCTGCTTACACTCTCGAGATTTCCCGTGATTATTGCAAAGTCTCTGTATCTGGCCCCTGCCTTAACTCTTCTCCTGATATCCTGTGCCACAAGAGTCAGCTCGTCTCTCTCGCTGTCTGCCTCCCAGAACTCTGCAGCAGCCGTCTCCTGTCCCTTATACTCAGCCACCGGATACCTAAAGGCATGCCTTACGATATGACTCAGCTCGTCATCTCCGTACACCTTATCAAAGAGTCTAAGCTCCGGTGCCTTACCCAGTGCCTCCTGCACATCCCTCAGGGTTATATAGCTCTGATAGAACAGCTCGTGCTTCTCAACCTGTGCGCCGCTTCTGACTATATCTGCATCTATGGTTACTGATATGATGAGACGGGACGCTCTTCTGTAGAGGTGTCTTATGATGTCCAGCTGATCGGTCACGAAGCCTCTGAAGCCATCGAGTACGATTACGGCTCCGTCAACCTCCGGTATACTGATGCTGTCATCCGCCAGGATGCCTGCCAGCTTCCTCGGTCTCTCCTCTGAGAGTCCGAGCTTATGAGTATCCATATACTCCATATATGCTGCATATATCAGCTGTATATCGGGGAGCTTCTTCTTCAGTATGCTCTCCTCCAGTTTACCTGATATATCAGCTATCTCATCCGGGGAAATGTTATACTTAACAAACTCTGAGATAATCTGACTGACCTCTGCTATAAATCCGGGCTTATCTATGGAGGTCTTGTAGTAGCCAAGCCTTCCCTCGAGATCTGAGCATATACTTCTAATCAGCATAGTCTTCTCATAGTCCTCGAGTATATCGCTGCTCTTTATACCTGCTGACTTAAACACGTTATATGCAAGTCTGCTGAAGCCCACTACATCAACATTAAAAAATCCGGGACGACCGAACGTTTTCATATTCGTCTCTATCAGTGTACGCTCCGTTGTACTGCCGCTCTGCTCCGGTGATATAAATATATATCGTGTCACAGGATGCTTACTTGCTTCCTCAAGCACTTCCCTGTATAGCTCATATGTCTTTCCGGTTCCCGGTAAACCGGCATATACTTCATACTTATCAGCCAAAACTGTAACCTCCTGATATTGTTTATTTGCCGTTACATTATAACACACCTCTGTCATTCGTGAATTAACCGCTGGTTGAGAGGTATAACATTTCCTGAATAACGCACGGTTTTATCATGACTGACTGTCATTTTTTCTTCGACACTCCGTAGGGATTATGCTATCATAGGGCAAAGGGGGTAACAAAAATGCAAACATTCAAATTAACTTCACCTTATAACAATCTGATACATCTGACGGTAGCTCAGGGACACTTCGCTACCACATCATCACACATCAACTATTACATCGATCTCACAACTCTTAAGGCTCGTGCAAGTGAGGCGCGCGCCGTTGCCAAGTCCATGGCATCTGAGTATATGGCAACGACCATAGTCGACTCCATCGTATGTATGGACGGCACGAGTGTAGTCGGTGCATACCTTGCTGATGAGCTCACACGTTCGGGAATCATGAGCATGAATCAGCATGGAACCATCTACGTTACGAAGCCCGAGGTAAACTCCGTGGGGCAGCTTACATTTAAGGACAGCGTCATACCAATGATTTATAACAAGAACGTACTGCTGCTCATCGCGACTGCTACCACCGGACATACCATAGATACAGCTATCGACTGTATCGAGTACTACGGCGGCAAGCTTGCGGGTATATCCTCCATCTTCTCAGCCGTTGATCAGGTTCAGGGCTACGATGTGCACTCGATATTCCACGCTAACGACATAGAGGGCTACGCTTCCTACAGCTCACACGAGTGTCCCTTCTGCAAGGCAGGCATGAAGATAGACGGACTCGTATCAGCAGGCGGCATGTCCATGATAAAGTCATAATTAAGTACATATTATACGAATTCAATAAAGGAACTCACGAAGATGCTTCGTGAGTTCCTTTTTCACAATCAGTTATTAATCCATAAAACTATACTTTTACGGCCGCCTCCACGTTGCCGGCATGAGGCATATAATCACGGGAAATATCTCCAGCCTTCCCGTTATCATATCAAATGTAAGCACCCACTTCGAGAGGTTGCTCATACATGAGAAGCTCGAGAGCGGACCGACCTTGGAGAGTCCGGGCCCCACATTGTTAAGCGTTGTGAGAACAGCGGTGAAGCAGGTCTCGAAGTCATACCCGTCGGTGCATACCACAAGCAGTGACAGTATGAATATAAATCCATAAGCTATGAGATAAACATTTGTACTTCTGAGCGTTTCCTTCGATACCACACTACCGTCAAGTCTGATGCTCCTGACTGCACCGGGATGTATGTAGCTTGCTGTCTCGCGCAGCATTTCCTTGATGTAGATGGCGATACGGCTTATCTTGATACCGCCGGCGGTACTTCCCGCACATGCACCGGTGAACATGACAAGGAGCAGCACAGCCTTTGCAAATGTCGGCCAGAGATTAAAGTCCACCGTTGAGTATCCGGCCGTCGTCATAACAGATGCGACCTGAAAGGAGGCATGCCTCAGTGCCTCACCGAGTGTGGCAAAGTCAGACGCAATGCTTACACATACAAGTGCCGTGGCAATCGAGTATATAACGATATACCAGAGTACCTCCTCGCACTTCAGTATATCTCTGAACTTCTTCATAACCATCAGATAGTATATCTTGAAGTTCGCACCGAATATAATCATCGCAACAGTAAGTATAATCTGACACGCAGGTGAGTATGACGCTGCACTGTCACTCACGATGCCAAAGCCGCCCGTGCCGGCTGTACCGACAGCCATACATATACTGTCAAAGAGCGGCATACCGGCTATAAGCAGTGCTATAAGAGTCACTATCGTAAGCACCGTATATATCGCATAGAGCATAAGCGCAGTCTTCCTCGTACTCGGTACTATCTTATCTACAGACGGTCCCGGGCTCTCGGCCTTCATGATATTCATCTCATCCGCTGATGACTTCACGAAGATCATCATCAGAACCAGAACACCCATACCACCCAGCCAGTGAGTGAAGCTTCTCCACAGAAGCATGCTCCTAGACAGTGCCTCCACATCATCGAGTATGGTAGCTCCCGTTGTTGTAAAGCCCGACGCCGTTTCAAACACGGCATCCGTAAATGACGGTATTTCACCTGATATATAGAAAGGCAGACATCCAAGCAGTGTAATTATAATCCACGTTATAACAGTTATAGCAAAGCCGTCCCGGGATCTTATAACCCCCTTTGGCTTATCTCCCACCTTGCTAAGCAGGCTTCCGGTTACCAGGAAAACTATCGCCGTTATAACAAATGTCCATATCACATCTTCCCTATACACTGCCGCACATATAATCGGCAGTATCAGTGATACTCCGACCACCTGCAGAGATCTGCCGACCGAGTACCTTATAGCTCTGAAATTCACAACCCTTACCTCTTAACTATCTGATGTATATTTTCGATATCCTTTCTTGCGGTAACAACCACCACGCTGTCTCCCGGCTCTATAGTATCAGCACCGCCCGGTCTTATAACCTGACCGCTTCTGTATATACAGCATATTAGTGTGTCCTCCGCAATCTCCAAATCCTTAAGCGGTACACCGCCGCCCCTGAAATCATCGCCAACACTCAGCTCCAGTGCCTCTACTCTGTCGCCAAGCATTCTGTAGAGAGTCTCCACATCACTGCCGGATTCATTTCGCATGGACCTTACGTATCTTATGATATAGTCCGTTGCTATCTTCTTCGTGGAAATGATACTTCCCACCGGCAGCTCACTTACTATATCGTCATACGAGGTTCTCCTGAAGCGTGTCATAACCTTCGTATCCGGTGCAGTCTTGTCTAAGTAGAGGCTCAGCATGATGTTTTCCTCGTCGTCGCTCATGAGTCCGCAAACCACATCCATATCACCGACCGACTCCTCCAGCAGTACGCCCTTATCAGTTGCATCACCGCATATAATCATAGCACCGGGAAGCAGCTCGCTCAGGAGCTCACACCTCTCACGACTCTTCTCGATTATCTTTACATTTACTCTTATACTCAGCAGCTGCTTTGCCAGATAGTAGGCCATCGTGCCGCCGCCGGCTATCATAACATTTTTCACCTTACGATTCTTAAGTCCGACCTTCGTAAGAAATGTACTGACATCCTTCAGCGACAGTGTCACGGATATCTTGTCGCCTGCGTACAGTGTGTCGCTGCCGTCAGGGATTATGACATCTCCGCCGCGCTCGATGATACAAATCAGTGATGACACTCCCGTCCTTGACGGCAGGTCACACAGCCTCGTACCGGACAGCGGTGAATTCTCCGGTACCTTCACGCTTATGAGGCTCACCTTGCCCTTCGCAAATGTATCGACCTCGAATGCCGACGGTATCTGGATAAGCCTCATCATCTCATCTGCTGCAACCTTCTCGGGATTTATCGACATCGACAGTCCGAGCTCCTCCCTGAGATACTCTATATCCTCGGCATACTGCGGACTTCTTACTATAGCTATAGTCCTGCATTGACCTGTCTTTCTCGCTATAAGACACGCGAGCATATTCTTCTCATCCGAGCTGGTCGATGCTATAAAGAGGTCAGCCTTCTCTATCCCCGCCTCTGACTGGGAGTGCACACTTGCCGAGTCGCCCTGGTAGCCCATAACATCCGCAAATGCTGTCACACGCCTTATTGCTTCGTAGTCCGTATCTATAACTGTAACCTCATGTCCCATGCCCGATAGGCTTGCGACTATCTCACTTCCTACTCTGCCGCAGCCTGCTATTATAATATTCATACTCTACTTCTCCATATACATCTTCCTGAGATAGAGTCTCTGAAAATCCTCGTACTCTCCCAGACCCTTGTATATACTGTCCACGTCATAGCCCTCGTATATAAGTCTGTCGATGATGTCATCATACTCCTCAGATTCATCATCTGTCATAAACTCAAACGGTGCTACGACCACTCTTCCCTCTGTTATATCATCATCCATCATATCCTTAAGCGCAAAGAAAAGCTTCTTCTTGCCCTTATGGGTAACTATGTAGCATCTCCTGCCGATACGGTCTCTCAGATCCGCCTCCAGCTTATCCACGAGCTTATCCGTATCCTCGTCACCCTCATCTCCGTCAGCAACGAGGATCAGCGCATCCCCGCCCGTCTCCGCCTTAAATACATTCTCTGCGGCGCGGGACACGAGTCCCACATCCTCCTCCGTATCGAGTATAGGGCGTGCAACCCTGACTTCCGTGAAGACACCGCTCAGTTCTGTCACATCCCTGGATACAGTCCGATAACTCTCATCACTTACAAAGCTTGGGCAAAGCACCGTAAGATGCGTCACTCCGTCTGCCTGCAGCTTCATCATGGCAACCTTCACGCTGTCCATAGTCTCGCCGTGAGCACTCTTTATTTTACGTCTAACCTCAGCATCACTTACAACGCTCACAACAGACGTCTCCTCAAACCTCTCGCTCACCGACAGATGCAGCTCCTCTATGGTTTTCCGCCTTATATCCTTATCGACTGCTCCACGGCATACGATTAACACTGCTCTCTTCATCTCTTCTCCCGAATTCTGCAGTTTCCACTGCGTCATTACTAAAATCATGACTTAAAATCATATTCACATAATGCTTAATTTATGCTCATATTGCAGTTATTACTTCTTTGTCACGATAACATTTCCCGTCTTAACTATGCTGTTCTCAGGTATATATCCTCTGACCGGTGACAGCGGATATACGTTAGTATGTCTGCCGATTACGGTTCCCGGATTCAGTACACTGTTGCAGCCGACCTCCACATAGTCACCCAGCATAGCGCCGATCTTCTTAAGTCCTGTCTCTATCTCCAGGTCACCTGACTCGTCGTGTTCCTTCACAACTACAAGCGTCTTATCAGACTTAACATTTGACGTGATAGAACCGGCTCCCATATGCGACCTGTAGCCAAGCACTGAATCACCGACATAGTTATAGTGAGGCACCTGTACATTGTCAAATATTATGGCGTTCTTCACCTCTGTCGAGTTACCCACCACGCAGTCCCTACCGATAAGGGCGCTTCCTCTGATAAATGCTCCCGGGCGCACCTCCGTACCTGCATCTATGATACAGGGTCCTGCTATATACGCAGTCTCATAGATAACTGCTGTCTTATGCACCCATACATTCTCAGAGCGAAGCACGAAGTCCTCGCCGAGCGTCGGGCCGATCTTCAGGATAAAGTCCTTAATCTGAGGCAGTGCCTCCCACGGATATGTAACAGAGCCAAGCAGTTCAGCTGCTCTCGTATGCTCCAGGTCGTATAATGCTGATACATGTAATTGTTCTTCCATCTTCATTCTCCTTATATAATTTTGTGTTCATAATTCATAACATATGAACACATCACTTCTTAGTATAATACGGCTTCGCTTTATCGTATATAAAGTGCATCTGATTCTGGTTACGCACTCCCTTCACCGCATTCGTATATCTGGTCACGTAGTCACAAAGCTTGGTCATGTACTCCTCCTCGGTGATGGTGCCGTCTGCCACCTGTGACAGCCCCTTCTCCCAGCTGGCCGTAAGGTCTGCACGAAGCAGTCCGTTTATGGAGTATAGCACCGTATCGTATATAATCTCCCCCAGAAATGTAGGCGTCAGCACCTGTGTCTTCTTGCTGAGCTGTATGTACTTGTTATTTACAAGCTTTGTGATTATGCTGTCACGCGTTGCCGATGTACCGATACCGCTGCTCTTTATCTGCTCGCGAAGCTCCTCATCCTCTATCAGCTTACCTGCATTCTCCATAGCAAGTATCATCGAGCCTGAGGTATATCTCTTAGGAGGATTAGTCTTACCCTCCTTGATATAGAAGCCGCTGCAGTCCATCGCACTTCCCTTCTTCAGTCCCGATATTAATTCCATTACATCAGAGTCGTCAGCTATTTCCTCCGAGTCACTGCTTCCATCAGAATTATTATCAGAATTACTATCAGAATTACTATCAACAGCCGCCGACTCACCACCGGAACCATCCGCCGCAGCTTCCCCTGCATCACCACTCTTCTTCAGTCCGAACTTCGGATCCGCCACCACGAGATACCCGGGCTTTGCGAGTGCCTTGAAGTTTGCGCCGAGCTCCTCACCGTTTCTGTCGAGAACTATCGCAACCTTCTTATACTCGGCCGGTGCGTAGAATATAGATATAAATCTCCTCACTATGACCTCATAAACCTTCGCCTGTATGGCACTGAGGCTTCCCAGCTGTCCGAGTGCCTGTCCTGTCGGGATTATGGCATAGTGATCTGTTATAAGCTTATCATTTACATACTTAGACTTATCTATACCCTTGTAGCCGCCGTTCTTCACGATATTTGCCGCATACGCTCCGAGAGGATTACCGTTAGATGCCTTAACCGTATAGGCAGACAGTCCGCGCAGGTTCTTATCTATCTCCTTCGCAATAGCTGTCGAAAGCACTCTCGCATCCGTTCTCGGATAGGTCACGAGCTTCTTCTCATAGAGCTCCTGAACTATACTGAGTGTCTCCGACGGATTTATCTTAAACATCTTTGAGCAGTCATTCTGTAGCTCCGCCAGGTTGTAGAGCATAGGCGGAGCCTTCTTCTCAGTCTTCTTAGAGATGCTCTTAATCGTCATGGTTACAGGAGTCGGCTCACTCAGATACTCTATCAGCTCCTCTGCTCCCGCCTTCTCCTTAAAGCCGCTCTCACTGTAGAGCTTCGGTGACTCGAAGTATCTGCTCGTCTCACATGATCTCCACTCAGCCTCAAACACCTTAGCTCCGGTATCCCTGCAGAGCTTCGCCCTCACCTTATAAAATGGTGTCGACTCAAACTCTCTTATCTCGCGTTCTCTCTTTACCACCATGCCGAGCACACACGTCATGACGCGGCCGACCGCTATGACGCACTTATCCACTCCGAGATACTGACGTATCGGATATGAGTACTTAAGCGTCAACGCCCTGGAGAAGTTGATACCCATGAGGTAGTCCTCCTTGGCTCTCAGATATGCCGCACATCCGAGGTTATCATACTCTGACAGAGGCTTAGCTTCTCTCACACCTCTCTTTATCTCCTCGTCGGTTTGTGAATCTATCCATACGCGGCGCTTATCCTTCTTATCGCCGACACCTGCCATATCATCCACAAGCCTGTATATGTACTCTCCCTCGCGTCCCGAGTCGGTACACACATATATACAGTCCACATCATCACGGTTGAGCAGCCCCTTCACTACACCGAACTGCTTACTGACCGCCGGTATCACCTCATACTTATATGTATCCGGGATAAATGGTATCGTATCCATAGACCACTTCTTAAGCGCAGGGTCATACACCTCCGGATAGCTCATGGCTACGAGATGTCCCACACACCAGGTGACTATTCCCTTATCATTTTCTATGTAACCGTCCTTGTTGCCGCGTATTCCGAGTGCCTCGGCAAACTGTCTTGCAACTGACGGCTTCTCTGCTATATAAAGACTCTTTGACATTTCTTACACTCCACTGTCCATTTGGGTTCAATATTATCACACTCACCCTATATTTATCAATCATCCGGAGGTTTGTGAAGCGGCATGATTATGTGGCATTTAACAGTGTTTTGTTGTATCATGATTGTGTATGTCCGTGCGCCGGATCCGTGCAATCCCCCGGTACTGCGGCTATTAATTTGAATATGAAATCTATAGGTGAAACCATGAATAAAATTATAGCAAAGCTTAGAAGCTTTAATCCTGACAGACTAACCTTGTACACGATAGGATACCTGATATGTACTATATTTCTACTTAAAATATTCGGTGAAAACGGCAAAACATTTATCTGGAGCAGTGACGGTCTGCTGCAACACTTTACCGCCTATAATCACCTGTGTGATTTCGTAGCGGGTATATTTAAGGATGGTCGTGATGACGGACTCTACAGCTACTATATCGGTCAGGGCGGTGATCTCATCCAAACTCTCGGCTGCTACAGCTTCACAGATCCTGTCAACTGGTTCACTGTTATGTATTTTTCTTTAACGTTTCCCGTCACAGGCTACTGTGCGTCGATTCTGATAAAGCTGTATCTGACGGGTGCCGCATATCTTCTCTACAGCCACGTCTGCGGCTATAAGTCAAAGTCAGCAGCAGTTGCCGGTGCACTTGCTTATACATATAGTACTGCTGTCCTTTTCACAGGACTCAGACACCCCATACACCTGTGCGGCATGTACTGTCTGCCGCTTCTGATAGCCGGTGCAGAGGACTATGATCGCCGACACGGTCGCACTATAATGATTCTTGCAACTGTCCTGAGTGTACTTTCAAGTGTCTACATGTTCTACATGAATGCACTCCTCACAATAGTCTACTATGTGGTGAAGGTTCTGACTACGCACAGCGATTCTCTAAGAATTCACATTGCTGCGGCACTCCGACGTATGATAGGTATCGCTGGACTTGTCATAATCGGATGCCTCATATCAGCCGGCACACTTCTTCCTATGCTGTCATACTTTATGAACAGTGCACGCTCTGACTACGGCTGCGGAAATGTTATCTCATCACTTAAGTATTCAGAGGACTTCGGAACAAAATTCTGGGAATATCTTTTCTCAGGATATGGAAGTGCAGGCTACTACACCATGGTCGGAATAAATGCTATAGCCATAGTACTGGTACTTGTGCATTTCATAAAAAAAGAAACATCTCTTAATATCAAGGTCTACCTAGTGATTTCCTTTATAGGAGTATTTATCCCCTATGTGGGTCGTGTATTAAATAAGTTCAGCTATGCCACAAACAGGTGGAGCTACATAATCTGCTTCCTTGTAAGCGTGATGATAACAGAGGCGTTGCCCCTGCTTCGGGATATAACGAAGCGCGAAAGGTTGATTGTTTATCTTATAGCCTCCACATATCTACTCCTGTGTTTCCTTGACAGTACCTATTCAAATATACAGAGGAACTCTTCTCTGTATATGCTTATCTATGTGCTGGTTATGGTATGGATTCTGCTTGAGATAAAACCGAAATATACCTACCGTTATCTTCTGCTTATCACGATGGCAGGATGTATATTTCACATCTACTTCATGTATGAGCCCGATAACTCATCATATCTGAAGGAATTTAAGAGTTCAGAGTCTGTTTACGATCAGTTAGATATAAATCAATCTGTCGCAGCTGAGCCAACTCTACAGTCTGACTCCATCATAAGAACTGAGTCATCAAGCTATACGGCAAATACCGGTCTTTACAGCAGTACATACGGTACTAATATGTACTGGAGTACTATTCCTTACCGTTACACCGACTATTACCGCAGTCTCGGTTTACTTTCATACTACAGCTCCAGTCACTACCGCGGACTCGATGCACGTCCCGGACTTCTTGCTCTTGCTGCAGTTAAGTACTATACATGTAATACTGATGATCTCGATGCCACAGTACCTTACGGCTACAGTGAACTCGGAACGACCTCCGATGAGTATCTCCTATACGAGAACACTATGAGTCTTCCTATCGGATACACGTACTCAAGCTATATGAGCAGAGATATGTGGAACAATCTCGATTCAGTCAGTCGTGAATTTTCCATGCTTAGCAGCTGTGTTGTAGATGATGACTCTGCTTCCTCTTTGGAGGGTAAACTCGACAAGCTTTCCGGAAGTACTATCTTTGATACATATGCCGGCATCGAGGAGGTTGACTTTATACTATCCGGCACAAAGAAAGCTACCTCAAGAGGACTTACCGCAGATAAGAGGTCCGACTGCAGTATCAGCTTCAAGTCAAATGGCAGTATTGAGCTAAGCGCTGACATACCTGAGAACTGTACTGTTTATCTGTGTATTGATGATTTGTCACTATATAAGGAGTATAATGACTCAGGGCTTGCAAAGGTACAAAGTATACCACTTTACTGCACAAGAGAGTATGATGAAACTACCGTAAAGAAATACACAAACCTCAGTAATGACGCATACACATGGTATGTGGAGAGAGATGACATTATCTATAATCTGGGATACGGCGGAAGCGGTGAGAATACATTTACACTGAGCTGCTCACGTGAGTGTAACATAAGCTTCAGTGATATACATATCATAGCCATACCTATGGACAACTACGAGAACTGTATAGACTCTCTTAAGGAGTACTCCCTCAAGAATATATCAGTTACTAAGGACTGTATAACCGGCAGCATATCTGTACCTGATACAAGGCTTCTGCAGATTTCAGTGCCGTACAGTGAGGGCTGGACAGCATATGTTGATGGTGAGAAGACCGAGATACTATGTACTGATCTGATGTATATGGGCATCGTGATAGACGAAGGCAGTCATGAGATATGCCTGCGCTACTCTACTCCCTACCTCAGAACCGGCATTATCCTATCTCTGTTCACGATTATTTTGCTGGTCGGATATGTACTACTGTCTGCTAAAGGCAATACTGATGAGAACTCTGTTGATGACAAATCTGAAGAAGTCGCTTTATAACAGATATAAGCTACACCTTGACAAGAAGTGTTGCCAGACTGTGACGAATTTCCGACATTTTAATATAAAACAAAATCACAAACAAAGACATGGACAAAAAACAAGAAAAATCATATATAGCCATCGACCTCAAGTCCTTCTATGCCTCTGTCGAGTGCGTAGCCATGGGGCTTGACCCGCTAACTGCGCGTCTTGTCGTAGCTGATGAGTCAAGGACAGATAAGACTATATGTCTGGCAGTCTCTCCCGCTCTCAAGGTCTACGGCATCTCAGGACGGGCACGTCTCTTCGAGGTGAAGGCACGCCTTGCAGAGATAAAGCGCCAAACCGGTAAGGAGATAGACTTCATCATAGCTCCGCCACGTATGGCCGAGTACGTTAAGATATCGACTATCATTTACGATACATATTTAAAGTATGTATCTCCCGATGATATGCACGTCTACAGTATCGACGAGGTGTTCATCGACGCGACTCCCTACCTCGACACCTATAGGATGACAGCTCACGAGCTTGCTATGACTATGATACGTGATGTACTTGCGACGACAGGCATAACAGCTACAGCCGGCATCGGAACAAATATGTATCTGGCGAAGATAGCCATGGATATAGTAGCGAAGCACATGGATGCCGACAGCGACGGAGTGCGAATCGCCGAACTCGATGAGATGTCATACCGCCGTCTTCTCTGGGCTCACCGCCCTATCACAGACTTCTGGCAGATAGGTCCAGGTACAGCACGCCGCCTTGCTAATAATCACATGTATACTATGGGAGACGTAGCGAGAATGAGTCTATATAACGAAGAACTCTTCTACAAAGTATTCGGTATAAATGCCGAGATACTGATAGACCACGCATGGGGACTCGAGCCTACTACCATCGAGGCTATACATAACTACAAACCGACAACCAACTCACTCTCGAGCGGACAGGTACTGTCGGAACCCTACTCATATGAGAAGGCACGCATAATAGTTCGTGAGATGACAGATGAACTCGTGCTCGACATGGTCAGTAAGGGCTTCGTCTCGCCGTCATTTACTCTTACAGTCGGTTATGACAGAGAGACAGTTGACAGCGGCATATACGACGGACCTACCGTCATCGACCACTACGGACGGGTCGTCCCCGCACCTGCAAGCGGCACGGCTAACTTCGGTGACTACAGCAGTTCATCTGACAAGATAGTAAATGCTGTCATAGCTCTATACGACACTATCGTAAATCCTGATATAACTGTGCGGCGTATAACCATATCGGCAAACAGCCTGAAGCCTGAGGATGAGATATATTTTCAGCTGGATATATTTACGGATCCGGAGAAGCAGCTGAAGGAAAAGAGACTGCAGCATGCTATGCTGAGCATCAAGAATAGGTATGGCAAGAATGCTATACTGAAGGGGACGAGCTATCTGGAGGGTGCCACCGGAATCGAGCGGCACAGCCAGATCGGAGGACACAAGGCTTAGATGCCTCGCCTGATTAAAACACACAGCATAGCATGAGGCATCACGACACGAGGAAACGATATGAATACAAGTCATGACAATTCGGAATTTGAATACGCAGATATCATAGACAGAAGCCGCCCCGTTCATCACGGAGACGACTTCTCTGTTAAGCATCCTCCCATGTCTATATCAGACAGGGCTAAGATTTTTGCGCCGTTTGCTGCGCTCAGCGGTCACAGCGATGCCATCAAGGAAACCGGCAGGCAGCACACCGAAGCCGCCGATCGTATCGAGACCGAAGTCATAGACAATCCGTAAAAGTATAGTTTTACGAACGCCTCAGCTCTTTGACATGCTTCTTCTCGTCAAGATACCGCTGCCTTATTTCCTCAAGATCCAGCGAGTATATCATCTTCCGTCTTCCATGCGTCTTAAATATCATCCCGAGCTTGTTATATATCCAGTATCCCCAGATGCCGAGCCTTCTGATAACGGGATTCTTCTTCTTCAGGAGTCCCGGATGGAACAGACCGACCGGCTTCGTAAGCTCCCTGTTTTTGATATACTCTATGATATCGTTGTTACAGGTCATCTCTCTCTTAAATGCCGTATATGCTGTTCCGACTCTCAGTACATTATGAGCATCGGTACCGGCTGTCATAGGCAGATCCACATGCTTCGCCAGAGCATACGCCATAGAGTTCTTATGCGAGTTCAGTGTCGAGTTATATGCCTCGATAAAGTCGAACTTCTTCAGTACCTCCGGATTCTTCTTATAGAGTCTTGTATTGGTTATAGCTATGTAGCCGTTGCCGTACGGATGAGCCGCACCCATGATGCCGCCGTGACCATGCACGAGCTTCTCGAGTATATCGAGCTTCAGTCCCTTCTTCTCAAGTATCGGCAAATTCACTCCGTCGGGAAGTATCACGATTACATGCCCCGCATCTCTCGTATCGTACTCTATACCCTTAAATACATGAAAATCCTCCAGCACCCTCGACAGCTTACCGCACTTTCTCATGATATCGTAGTAGTTAAAGCCCTTGTAGGAGTCATGGTCTGTTATAACCATACCGGAGTAGCCTCTAAGCTTCAGCATCATCGCATGCGGTATGATGCCGAGCGTTGCATCTATAGAGCCCTCCTTACAGTGGCAATGCATATCATACTTCACTTCTATCATCTCCTTCGATCAAATACACTGTTAATCAAGCATGAAGGATTCCGTTCCCCTGCTTGATACCGCGCCTATTATAGCACACTGACAGCCCGATGAGTTTGAAAAACGTGTGTACTCCGGGCTGCAAATATAACTTCAGTACACAAAAAAGTGGCGAGTACGTTGATGTACTCGCCACGGGGTCTCGCAAAAACTCAAATTACTTCTTCTTCTTCTTGCTGGGCTTTGTATTAACCTTATCCTTAAGTGCTGCACCCGCCTTGAACTTAGGAACGTTTGTAGCCTTAATCTTGATAGCCTCTCCTGTACGAGGATTCTTACCTGTACGGGCAGCTCTCTTGCTAACCTCAAATGTTCCGAATCCGATAAGCTGAACCTTACCCTGATTCTGAAGCTCGTCTGATACAACGTTTACAAAAGCCTTAACAGCTGCATCTGCATCCTTCTTTGAGATGCCTGCCTCCTCAGCAATTGCGTTTACAAGTTCTGTCTTGTTCATAGTTTTTTGCTCTCCCTTTTCTTTATATTATCGTGACCCCACGATTACGCTTATTATATAGGCTTTTACTGATTAATGCAACGTAAAAATGCTTGAAATGCCTTGATTTTACTTGATTTTCAGCATTTTGCTTTCATTTTTGATTTTTACCTATTACCGACGGTTCTGTTATAGCCCTTCTCGGCAGCATGATACTTCCTTATATACTTCATTTCCACACGATTAAGCTTGCTCTGCTTACCGCTCCTGACACCTATCAGTCGTACCGTAAACCGGTCTCCGTGCACATAGTCCGCATATACGTCACCGTTTCCCTTACCGGTCAGATGACTGTTAACCCTTGTCAGCAGCTTAGTTGCCTGTCCCACGTAGTACATATGCTTGGTTCTGTTTCCGAGTATATATATACCGGGGATATTATACTCCGCTGAGGTCAGCTTATTGCCGCGCCCCTTCTCATTTCGCATCTCGAGAAACTCCTCGGCTGTAAGCTCTGACGAGTACCTGATGGCCTGCCCCAGATTCTTCGGTCTGATTCTCCTGACAGTCCGTATCGCCACTATCAGAAATGTCACCGCAAGCACCACCATAACCGTTATACCGCTGTACATATTCACCGTGTCCTCACTGCTGCCGAACATACGACCGAGCATAAGACCTCTGATACTGTATGTAAGACTGCCTATCGCATCCTTAAGCCATGCTATAAGCCCTTCCATAAGAGTCCCTATATTTTCAAATATTGATATATATGGCATCAGTTATCTCCCATATTTCTGTCACTCTTCTTCTTCAGGAGTGCCGCAGTATCGAGCGTGGCGGAGGTGTCCGGCTTATTACTATGGTCATGTTTTCTGCTGCCATCATGCTTTCTACGACGTCCTCTGTCTGATGACACCTTTCCACTCGATGCTTCATCTGCTGCAGCAGACTCTGCCTCCGCAGCACGCTGTTCCACTGTCTCCGCAGCAGCCTGCTTGTCTGCTTTACTATTTGCGGCACCACTCGATCCATCCTTACTATCCGCGTCAGCCTCTGACACACTAACTGTCGTCATGTCACCGACAGTCTTCACTTTGGCACGCTTTAGCCATCCTGCCGGGATAAATCGTCTCATCACGATATCCAGCATAAGCAGTATAACAGCTATGATAAGAAGTATACCTGTCATGCTCCTCCTGCTTGCTCCGGAGGACTGTATCCTCGTAAATACATTATCCTCTGTAGTAAGCAGTCGTCCCTCTGACTCGATAAAGCTTATAAAATCCTCATTACTTACATTTACCTTATATTCGTCTGAGAACCTCACGGTTTCGATAGCATTTGCAGAACCTATGTACTCACCCGCCTCATATCTCTGTACGCTTATAGTATAGACACCTGCCTCACATATCTTCGACGAAGCACTGTATCTTCCCGGCTCATCAGAGTAGAGTGTAATCTCCCCGTTTTCTCCGGACGGCGTGGTGTAGGTTCCTGTGATTACCGTATCCTCCGTGTAGTCCTTCGCCTCATACCTTACACTGAGTGTGTCCTTCGACACTGATGTACTTATATAGTCACCGCCGCTTATAACTGACGGTTCAACATAGTTTATAATTCTCTGCCACAGCTCGCCGTAGTCATCATCGAGTGCAAGACCGCTGTTCCAGTCTGATGCCGCAGTCGTCGTCCACGCTGCGCTGCTTCCCGTTCCATATCTCCAGACCGAGAGTATCGGATCTGACTCATCTGTACTTATGATAGTCTGCGCATCCGACTTAGTGGTAGATGCTATATATCCGCTTATGTTGGGGAGTCCCTCTCCGAAGATACCGCTCATCAGCTTGCTCGAGTACCTTGCAGACAGTGGGAAGTCACCGTTTCTTATATATGTCGTACCTGACAGATACACCTCCTGTGCAAATATCCTGGGTATATTCGTATTTGAATCCGCATAGTAGTAACGCCCGCCCGCATCCTCTGCCAGCTGCTCCATCAGCTGAGTATCAGAGTCCGTGCCCATAGCGACTGTCGTAAGAGTTATACCGTTCTCATTCATATATTCAGTTATGTCACTAAAGTCGCGCGTCTCACCCTCGCCATCTGTAAGCAGTATGATATGCTTTACTCCGGCATCAGTCTCAGCTATCTTCTCAGCTGCCGCTTCAAGTGCCGGCTTTATAGTGGTTCCGCCGCCTATACCTATCGACTCTATCTGATCTATTACAGAGTCCTTATCATCAAGCTTTGTAATCTCCTGCACCCACTCATACAGGTCGCTAAATGCTATCACTCCCGCATAGTCATATACCGAGAGATTCTCTACGGCAAGCACAGCCGCATCAATTGCAGCACTGAGCTTAGTCGTGCCGCGATTGTTTCCGTTTACAGTACTTTCCATAGAGCCTGAACAATCTATAACCATAACCATAGCAACCGACGGAAGCTCCGTCACACCTGTCGGTATCATGCTGACCGGCAGCACCTCCTCAAGCGCCGTACCTCTGTAGCCGCCTACAGCAAAGCTGTCATCTCCTCCTATAGCTACAAAACCGCAGCCGTAGTCTCTGACATAGCTCTCTATATTATCCATGAAGCCCTCCGGCAGGTCAGCCGCGTGACAGTTATTCAGAACTATCACCTTATACGCCAGCATGCCCGCCATATCCGTCGGTGCATCGTCCACACTCATATATGTAAAGCTCTCACTGAGCGAGTTAAAGAGTTCCTCCGGTGCATCATCCTCGTCAGATATCACGAGGACATTTCCGGCAGCACTCACAACTGCCGCGGTGATTAGCTCATCATTTTCGCTCAGCTCGTCCCCCTCGGCAGCTATAGTTACATCACTGTACTCTATAGAGTCCTCACCTGCCACTCTCTTCACAGCATATGTATTCGTGCCCTTCGACAGATGCACACTCTCCCTGCTGTCTCCTACAGTCAGCACTGCGTCTGTCTCATATGAACTGTATACATCTATAAGCACAGTATATGCCTCACCAGGTGAGAGTGTATCCGGCATATCAACAGACTCGACATAAGCATCATTTCTGATACCACTGTCAAAGAGCACCGCACATAGCTCCGTATCTCCCAGGAGCTCCCTGTCATTTTTGATATCACCGAAAGTCTGTCTTCCGTCTGTAAGTATCACCACACGTCCGTTCTTCGAGTCGGGCAGCATGGATACCGCAGTTCTGACAGCCGACTCTATATCTGTCGCACTGTCATCCGGCTCTGTAAATATTCCATAGTAGGTATTATCATCCGTTATAAACTGGTCAGCCAGAGTATTCCTTCCAAATGTCACTATACCGTATGAGTCCGACTCCGGCATGGACTCTATGACACGCTTCAGGTAGGCCTCCTCCTCATCAAGACACGCTATGTTGCTGTAGGACATATCCACAAGGAAGATGGTTGCATTTCCGTGCTTCTTACCGGGGATACTGATTCCAAGTGCCGCAAGGATACAGACGATAATCAGCACTGCTCTCAGTACTATAACAGGTCTGTCCACTGTCACACTGCGACGCATGTATATAATGAAATGTATGATGAGCAGCAGTATTGCAAGCACTATGACGGCTGTCCTGATGCCTGCAGTCCTGAGTGAATATGACGTAGCTTCCTCCGTGTCCGATGCGACAGCAAGTCCGTCGGACTCTGTAACCGGATATCTAACCGCCAGATACTCCTCGCTGTTATCAGACCTTATGGTATAGAGACCGGCGTCTGTGATAGCTCCAAAGGGAACCGTCTCGCCATCCCTTTCGATTGTTATGCTGCCGGCGAGCGTTACATTTATGTCCGGCGTTTCACCCGCCGTTATATAGAAGCTGCCGAGCATACCGCTGTCTGACAGATAGGACACTGCATCTGCCATAAATATCGGAAACTCCGCCATAAGTGCGAAGTCTGAGTCGCTTATATCGAAGCCGACGGTTATCTCTCTTATACCTGTATCGGGATTCACGCCGTAGTAGCCGATTGTGCCTCCGTCAGCTGTCGTCATATAGCTCTCTGCCCAGTCGGGCAGCTCGAAGTAAGTAAGATTCTTGGCGCCTAATGTGAAGGGATTTACACTTCTGAGGAAGCCGTCCGATACATCTATCACACGTCCATCCTCTGTACCGGATACGTATATAAGTCTGCCGGTCAGCTGTTCTCCGACGTAGATGTCCACTTCGTCAGTTATTCCTGCGTCCGTGCTACCTTCAGTTGTACTGTCCGTATTGTCCGCTTTTGTACTCTCGCGAGTCTCTACTGATATATCTGCTGTCGGTGCATCCGCCGACTTTACTATATCCTCACCGCTTACAGCCTTATATGCTTTCTCTATATAGGTATTTCCGCCGCCCAGCAGATACCCTGTGTACTCGGTTTCTGTACTGAGTACTGCATATGCTGTATCATCATCTGTAAGCAGATTAGTATCAGCGTCAAGACCTGACAGCTCACCGCGAAGGTATCTGCCATCCGCATCCAGTCCTGCAAGGATTACACTCTTTGTCTCCCCTGCACTGACCTTTACTGTCCTGAGAGCTATCAGTGCATCACTGTCATCATAGATGGAAAGCTCTGCACTTACCTCAGTCTCTCCGTTATTTACTATATACGCTGCAAGGTCAGCCTTTCCGTCAGCTACACTCTTTGCTGACATCTGTGACAGCGAGACATTTGCACTCTTCCCTCCGTATATATGGATGTCTGTTGCAGATGAAATGTCCGTTAGTCCGTCTGCATCCGTAAATACGACTACATTTTCACTTGTGAGGGATGCTATGATAGCGTCTGCCGCGGTCGTATCACCTATCTCTGCAGACGTACATGCGAGGGTGTCGAGCACACTGCCAAGCTTCTGCTTATCCATAGACTGTGACAGAAGGATGGACGTATCGGCACCGACTGCAACTATGGATACCTCAGCATCAGTCTGTGCGATATAGTCCTTCATATCCTTTACAGCTGTTTCAAATCTCGTACCCGAGCTTGCGTCTGAGAAGTTCATACTGCCTGATATATCTATAACAAGCGTGGTCGATGCTGCTGAGTAGCCGACTCTCAGTGCCGGTCCCATAAGTGCGAGTATCAGAAGAAGCAGTGTCAGGATTTCCAGAAGCATGAGTATATTTCTTATAAGCTTCCTTGAGAATCTGACACTGTGCTCATTTTGTATGCTTTTTTTCCACAACAAAAGCGAAGGGATGTCTCTCTCCTTTCCCTTCGGTCTCAGCATATATAGAACTATAATCACCGGAACCAGTACCAGCAGTCCCAGCGGCAGAAGTGTACTAAATGTCATACAGCACTCTCAAATCCTCATAAAGTATCTTATCTATCTGCTTATCTGTGGTACAGCATATATATCGTGCACCCTCCCTCTTTGCCACATACTCGAGACGCCTCCTATAGAGCCGCACAGCCTTCTCGTAGTCAGCAAGCGTGCGTCGGTCCAGCTCGATGCGGAGTCTGTCTCTACTCTCCATATCCACGAGCTCCAGTGCTCCGCTGTCAGTAGGCGACACCTCCTCATGCGACAGCACCTGAAGCAGTACTGACTCACAGCCACGATAGCTTATGTATCTCAACAGCTCCGGAGCCGAGTCAGCGAAGCTCTCATCCATAAAGTCGGAAATGATAACCACAAGCCCGGACATAAGTCCCGCAGGCTTTACCGACCGCATCACAGCATCAGCTATATCTATGCTGCCCTCACACTCTGTCTTCGAAAGGTATGAGTTTAGTCTGACTATCCCCTGCTTACCCGACGGCAGCCTGAAGGTTCCCGAGGGCTTGGCCAGGTCGGTTATATATACACTGTCCCGACCGCTCAGTGCAACGTAGCTTAGAGCCGCGGTAACTCCGGCCATAAGGGCAGACTTACCTTCGTAATCCATCGACTTACTTGTATCAAGCAGTATGCTGAGCCGTCCTTCACGCTCCTCTGTATACTCCTTGATATATAGTCTGTCGAGGCGTCCGTAGGCATTCCAGTCAACATACCTCATATCATCTCCCGGTACATACTCCCTATAGCCTGAAAACTCGGCACTACGCCCCTTGGCAGCAGAGCGACGCCTACCCTCCGATAGCATGGTCGACTTCTTCAATATATGCAGATTTAATCTTGAGAGTCCTGCCAGTGCGGCACTGCTCAGCGTTTCCATATAATCTCCCCGGTTATATATTCGTCTTACCTTCTATGATACTCCTGATAACACTGTCCTCATCCACACCATCCGACAGTGCATCGAAGCTTAGAATCAGTCTGTGTCTCATGCACGGATATGCCACAGTCTCCACATCCTCAAAGGATACGTTGTAGCGACCATTCATAAATGCCCTGGCACGCGCATTTCTCACTATACTCTGCGCTGCTCTGGGGCTTACTCCCTCACGGATATACTTGTTATCCTCATGTGTTGCCATGACTATATCGAGTATTCTGTCCATAACAGGCTGTGCTACCGGTATGCTTCGAATTGCACCTCTTATACTCATAAGTGTCTCGGGAGTGAGAAGCTTCATCGCCTGCTGATCACTTCCATGCTCTGTAAGACTGACTATACCGGCCAGCTCATCTCTCGTCGGAAACTTAACACATATCTTCATAGCGAATCTGTCAAGCTGTGCCTCAGGCAGAGGATACGTTCCCTCCTGCTCTACAGGGTTCTGGGTTGCTATTACAAAGAAGGGCTCGGGGAGTCTGTAGGTCTCGTCTCCGACTGTTACCGTATGCTCCTGCATAGCTTCGAGCAGTGCGCTCTGAGTCTTCGGAGTTGCTCTGTTTATCTCGTCCGCGAGGATAACATTTGCGAAGATAGGACCTGCCTCGAATCTGAAGCCCGAGCCTGTGTCATCACGTACCATGATGTTTGTACCCGTGATATCTGCCGGCATGAGATCCGGTGTAAACTGTATACGCTTGAAGCTCATGTCAAATACATGACTGACCGTTGACACAAGCCTCGTCTTTCCGAGTCCGGGCATACCCTCGAGGAGCACGTTACCACCTGTGAGAAGTGCCATCAGGAGGCAGTCGATCACCTCGTCTGAGCCTATGATTTCCTTATGTATCTCCGATTTTATGCCGGATACTATGTTCATATACCCGGCATAGCTGTCGGCTGCACCCTGCTGTGACGAGCTGCCTGTCGTACTGCTCTGCCGGGTGCCGCCCTGCTGCTGCAGGCTTCCTGTCACACCGCTCTGCCGGGTACCGCCTGCCTGACCTCTATTCATATCTCCCTGTATCATTCGCTGAGACCTCCGAAATAATTTTTTATGACCTCTGACATCGACTCGGGATACTCACCGCTCTCGAGTCCCTCGTACGCCTTATCTGTATAGTCACCTATCACCTGCTCATACGGTACACCTTCACCGTTCCATGCATAGCCCGTCTGCTCTCGGGAGTACTGAGAATCATCGTCGTTCGTGTACTCACCTGATATATCAGTATCTACGCTTACGTAGTCGCTTGTATGCTCTCCCTCACCGACATCGGAGTTATCTGAGCCACGACCACTGCCCGAGCCACTCTCACTACCGGTGTCACCGTTTTCGCCGGAGCCCTCTCCGGAGCTTCCGTTCTCTCCTGAACTGCCGTTTTCGCCGGAGCTGCCGTTTTCTCCGGAACTGCCGTTTTCTCCGGAGCTGCCGTTTTCTCCGGAACTGCCGTTTTCTCCGGAATTGCCGTTGTTGCCGGAATTACCGTTGTTGCCGGAATTACCGTTGCTGCCATTCTCTCCGGAACCACCGTTCTCATCGGAGCCACCGTTCTCTCCTGTGCTGCCGCTTTCACCGGAACCGCTGTTATCGCCGGAGTTTTCATTCTCTCCGGAGCCACCGTTCTCACCGGAGTTTCCGCCTTCATTAGAGTTGCCCCCATCCGACTTCTTCTCTCCGGCACTGTCTGCCGCACTCTTAAGCTTCCCGGCTGCTGTCTCACTCTTACCCTCCGCCATACTGCTGAGCCGCTCCGACATATCACCAAGCTTATAGTCAAGCTTCTCCTGCGCCTTACCAAGCTCATCACCGGACGTGACATCCATCAGCTCCTTCTTAGACGCCTCGAGCTGCTCCTGCATTTCCGAGATGTACTGCTTTTCCTCGTCTGACAGCTCTGCAGACTCCGTAAGCTCCTCCAACTCCTCTATCAGCTCATCTATCTCCTCCGCGTCCTCGCGCGCCTCTCTTACAGCCTCATGCCTATCCTCCGCGACACTTTGCGCCTCTGACGGAAGTATATAAAGCATCACCGATACACCGAGCAGTATGATAAGGGCCGCTGTTCTAAGCCACGGCACCACAAGCTTTACTCGTATGGTGTCCGCCGCTGCCCGAAGCCTCGTCTCCGCATCCTGTCTCTGAATACGTGCAAGCTCCGACTCATCCTCTGCCATCTCATATGCTGTGATGATTCTCTCCTCAAGACCGTGACTGTCCACGTAGAGTGCAGCCTCCTGCACGCTCCTTCGTCTTATAAATGCTGCGATAACTCCAGCTGCAAGTCCCGCAGTCATACATATAAGAGCAAAGGCTCCGGCCGCATATATCGGCACAAACCTCGCAGCAAGAAGTATCACCACACCCACCGCAGCTGCTATAAGGAGCGCCGTTATGATACAGGTCACGTATACATTTATATTCAGTTTTCTTCGTATCTTCGATACAAATCCGTGTATATACTGCATACTCTTCTCCTCATACCCTTTAAGTACCTCCATAGCGACCCTTAATACACTTTCTGTCTGATTTTACCTACGTCCCTCGCAGGTCTCTCTATCTGTTGGCCGGCTTGATATTTCTCGACGCCAAAAATGTCAGCAGCGCCGCAGCTGCAAGCTGAACCAGCATAGATATAGCTATATAAAGCACTGACGATGTGCCGGTACTAAACAGATAGCCGCTTTGTTCACCCGACAGCACTGTTGCAAAGAACATCATAAAGGCATATGTCGGATTTGCAATCAGTACAAACTCCTGAAAGCTGCTGAAGTAGTATGAAATCATAACCACCGGCAGATATGACATGAAGTACACGACTCCGTATAAGACATACGACAGTACGACTGCCGATACAGATTTCCTGCAGAGTGTCGAACACAGCAGCCCGATGCTTCCCGAATAGCACGCGAAGATAAATGTTATAAGGAGATACAGGAAAAGCACCCCCCACGAGAGTCCTCCCACCGTAAATGACATGGCCATCAGCGGCACACTTGCTATAACAAACATCATGATTCTGATTACCGCCGAGCCGAGCTTACCGACCGCTATCGACATCCTGCTGACCGGTGTTGTAAGCAGAATATCGAAGGTCTGTCTCTCCCTCTCTCCCGATATGGCCGAGGCGGTAAATATAGGTATAAGTATACCTATGATTACAAGCTGTATGATACCGATTACCGGGAACAGATATACATATCCCGAGTATACATCTATGGTCGACTCATCCGCATATTCAGATGATATAATACCTATCGCCGCAAAGAATATAACTGCCAGTACAGCCACATAGGCAAACAGCATCCAGGTAAATCTCGAGCTTCTGGATATAATAGTAAGGTCCTTCTTGATTATAGGATTCATAAGCTTACTCACTGCTGTGCACCTCCCACCATATTCATAAATATTGTCTCAAGGGACTTCTCATTTCTATGGAAGCCGCTTATGACAACGCCTCTGTTTATGAGGTCCGCAACTATCCTACCCGCAGTTACATCATCACGAACTCCGCGAAGTATGATCTCGTTCTGACGTACAGATACTACGCTCACAGCCGGATTCTCTCTAAGCATCATCACTGCCGCATCTACATCTGACACTATGCTTAGTACAAGCTCACTCATATCAGAGCCGCGCTGGAGTATGTCCTCCATCTTACCGGCAGCCACAAGCGTTCCGTGATTCATCACTCCGATTGCGTTACACATCTCCGATATATCAGCAAGTATGTGAGAGCTTATAACTATAGTCTTATCCATGGACTGAAGGTTCATGAGAAGCTCCTTCATCTCCACTCGCGATGCCGGGTCAAGTCCGGACGAAGGCTCGTCCATCATCAGAAGCTCCGGATTATGCAGAAGTGCTCTCGCGACACAGAGTCTCTGCTTCATACCACGGGAGAGCTCATCAACATAGTTTTCACGCTTATCCTCAAGATTTACAAGGCTCAGCAAATCTCCTGCAACAGCCTGCACATCACGATAGGTCATACCGTACAGTGAGCCGTAAAACTGCATATACTCTATAACCTTCAGATTGTCATATACTCCGAAGAAGTCCGGCACATAGCCGAAGCATCTCTTCATAGCATTTATATCCTCTGTACCGCTGATTACCACGCTACCGGAGGTGGGTCTAAGCAGTCCGCATACTATCCTGATAGTTGTTGTCTTACCTGCTCCGTTCGGTCCTATAAATCCGAAAAGGTCGCCCTTCGGAACATGAAGTGTGAGATTTCTGACTGCTGCGAAGCTGCCGTAGTTTTTGCATAGATTATTTATATAAAGCATCCCCGGTCACCTCCTAGTCATAGTAGTAGCAGTCCCATGAGCAGTCCGTCTCATCGAGTATCTTATCGCCCATGTTTACGCCTATTACATACGGTAAACCGCCGCTCTGGTCGTACCTCGTCCTTGCAGCAGCTATCATAGCCTGTATCTCACCGGCCTTCTCATAGTTTCCGTCCTCGTAGAAGGCTGACATTTCACTCTTCATATCAGACATATCCCCCATCCATGTTCTGTAGTAGTCAAACTCCTCCCCGGAGTCGACCGTAAGTGTGTCGCCGTCCTTCACATCACTGAAGTACTGATAGTAGCCGTTACATACAACGATGACATAGTCAAAGTCCCTACCTGTACTGTTTGTAACATCACCTGTCGCATAGTATCTCTGACTGTCAAACCTCACATTTACATCCATCAGACTGTCCTCTGTCTCACAGCTCTGCTTCGCACAGAAGCTTCCTGTCTCAAATGTCGACTCCGGATACCACTCGAGTCTGACGCCGTCCGCCGTACTCATAACTGCCGCCTTAGGACTCGTAAGATCTGCTGAATAGTTATAGGATACAATCGGCGCTGCCTGAGTCACGCCGTCTATCTCTACCGACCAGTCCTCAGCCTTCGGATCATAGCCGAGCACATATATCTCTCTGATACCGCTTCTTGTGTCAGTTATCGTAAATGTACTGAGCTGCGTTCCCCGTACTCTTCCCGCTGCTGTCACTATAAATATAAGCCCTACAAATACGAGCGCCAGCGCAGGCACCATAGCCCAGATATACTCCCGCTTTTTTAGCTTCTTCAGCACCAGATACAGCACCGGTCCGGCAAGTACCGTATATATAATCAGGATAATTATAAGTACGACACTGTTTATACCGGTCTTCTTCTGCATATACTTAAGATATGAATCGGCATCCTCAGCAGTTACACTCGCTACAGGTGCCCTTCCCGTATCATTTAGTACCCTGTCCTGATAGGCATCGTCATACATTCCGCTTATATAGTTATGATCGTACTGAGTTACGTACTCTGCATATGAACTGTCAGAGAAGCTGCACTCACACACAGTGACAGAACCATAGCCCGCAGAGAAGCTATACATATACGCAGCCGGATAGTTAAAGTTTGGTGCTGTGATGTCGAGCTCAGCCACAGTGTAGCTAAGCTGCTTCTCGCCGCCGTCAGAGTACACATATGCAGTTTCCGTATATTTGCTGAGAACATCCGTGTAGATGAAGCCCGCATCAAATCCTGACAGCACATCCTCTGCTCTGTCACCTGTTCCGACTATCAGCATGCCTCCGGACTTAGTCCACTCCTCGATAGCATGTATATCAGCATCCGACAGTGTGCTCGTATCGAAGCTATCTATAACTATATAGTCATAGTCTGTCAGTGTATCAGTCGTAAGCTCCGTACTCAGCTCACTCAGCTCTATGGTTTCTTCCGCCGAGGACATAATCTGCACTGTATTGCCATCCATATCCAGATAGGACAGTGCGTCGTAGTCATCGGCCAGTACACCGACCTTTATCACATTACTGCTCATCCTGTTTATTTTGTTAACTATGGAATCACTGAAGATAGTCTTGTCCGATTTGTCCTTGATGATTACGCCGAATTCATCGATATCCATAACATTTATCGTAGGAACTGTTATGTTATATGTTTTCGACGTACCTGCCGGTATGGAAATCTCCATACCATAGCCTATTGCCTCGTTCTGTCCCGACCTGACTGTCAGCATGAGTGTACCTGAGAAGTCCTTATCCTGATTGACTACAGAGAGTTCAAACTGATAGCCGCTGTCGTCCTGATAGTAATTTGTCAGTTCAACCTCGAAGCTTTCCGAGTCGGCACATACCGGAAGTCCGGTAAACACTGCAGCTATAATCATCGCAGTCGAAAGTATGGCAGCTGTGAGCCACCTGAGTCTTAGCTTTGCAAACATTTTATTCATACCCATATACATCTCTCTTAATATTGATTTATACACATTTACTGTGCTAAAATATCCGACGTCGAGTCGGACAGGTAATCGCGGCGGAGGTAACTCCGGTGAGGAAAGTCCGGGCTTCACAGGGCAGGATGCCGGATAACGTCCGGTGGAGGTGACTCTAAGGAAAGTGCAACAGAAAGTATACCGCCACTCATGTGGTAAGGGTGAAATGGCGAGGTAAGAGCTCACCGCCTGGCTGGTAACAGACAGGGCAGTGTAAACCCCATCCGAAGCAAGACCAAGTTGTGTGTTGACGCGGCCCGCCGAGCACATGGTAGGTTGCTTGAGCCGTATGGTAACATACGGTCTAGACAGATGATTACCCAAGACAGAACCCGGCTTACAGTCCGGCTCGACTTCTTATTATCCTCTTATACAGACAACCTATTACATCTTTTCATATACTACTCATCATCTGCACACATACTCTGCATATCAAACCTTGAAACAGCCACCGCCGATAAACTCTCTCAGAAGCGAGTTCTGCGGCACACTTGATACATCTATTCCCAGGAAATAATCGAGAAACTTAAGCAGCCTCTTCGCCTCGTAGTACTCCTCCGAGTCGGGATCCACTCTGAAGAGAAGTGGCTCCGCAAACTGCTTTATGGCAGGCAGTTCATAGATAAGTGCCGAGTTAAACATCGTATCCGCTTCCTCCTGGAATGGGAATATATTTTTTTCCTCTCCGCGTCTTACCGACTGCCACATACTTATAGTCTTCGTCGCATCATTTCCGCGCGTGCGGGCATCACGGACTATTCTTCTCAGCAGTCTTGTATCGGTTGTTGATATACGATTATGCTCATCGAGGTTCAGCTGTGTCAGCGCACTTATATACACCTTATAGCAGCTCTCCTTCGGAAGTGACTCCGTGCTCTCCGGGTTAAGCGCATGTATACCCTCAACCACGAGTACATCGTCCGCTCCGAGCTGCAGCGTATCACCGAGGTACTCCTTGGTACCGAGATTGAAGTTAAAGGTCGGCATAGCAACCTCTCGTCCCTCGAGGATTCCCGTCATACAGTCATTAAAGAGCCTTAGATCCATCGCACCTATCGACTCGAAGTCATACTTACCCTCTGCGTCAAGCGGCGTATCCTTCCTCTCCTTGAAGAAGTTATCCATAGCTATCGGATGCGGCTTCATGCCGTGAGCCTTAAGCTGTATGCTCAGTCTGTTCGAAAATGTAGTCTTACCTGAAGATGACGGTCCTGCGATAAGCACTATCTTCTTATCCTCTTCTCTTATGCTGTCAGCGATATTTGCTATCTGCTTCTCCATAAGTGCTTCCTGCACAAGCATCAGCTCACCTATGCCGCCGGAAACTATCACGTCATTTAACTCTCCAACACCCTCGATGCCGAGAGCATTTCCCCAGTCCTCAGATTTTCTGAGGATTTTATAGAGCTTCTTCGGAGCAGTATAAGGAACCTTCACCTGCATGGTACTTCTTTCCGGTACTACAAGCACAAAGCCATCCTCGTAGCTTACCAGGTCGAAGCTTGTGAGCATGCCCGTACTCGGCACCATATACCCATAGAAATAGTCCAGATAACCGCCGAGATCATAGAGATTAATCTTCGATGCACGTCTGTAGCGAAGCAGCTTCACCTTTCCGTCCATACCTCTGGCACTGAAGTTAGTAACCGCATCAGTTGTATTATATGGCTTCTTCTCGAGCCTCATATCCGCATCCACAAGCTCCTGCATTCTTACCTTAACATCTGCCAGCAGCTCGTCAGTTACAGCAGCTCCGACCTTATATCTACTCTGTGCATCAGTGTCCGGATTTACATAGTCACTCTCCGAGGTCTTATATATCAGCTTACAGAAGAATCCCCTTCCGAGTGAATACATGACATCTATAACATAGCTGTCCTCCGGAAGCCTCAGTACATCCTTAAATGCCTTCAGCATCAGAAGTATCAGGCTTCTCTTATACATATCATAGCCTATAACCGAGTCTATCTTCACAAACTCCAGCTCCGTATCTCTGCCGAGCTTTGCTCCGAGCTCTCTCAGCTTACCGTTTGCAAATGCAGCCACGTACAGTCCTGTATCCTCACAGTCGGCAGCTATCTCAGAGATTCTTACTCCCGCAGGATACTCTGACACCCTGTCATCTATCTTTACATTGATATTTTTCATATGCACCCCCAGATTATTTATTAGCTTTAACTCTTTCAAGTGCACGCTCTGTCAGCGCACACTCATGTCTTATCTGCAGCAGTCTGTCTGCAGCCTTATCACTGTCTACACCGGACAGATGACAGAATACTCCATTCAGACTGTCAAGCCTGCGCATCAGATACTCTTCAAGCACCGCGGAGCCTGTATCTATAAGACACTTGCCATACATAAGGTCAACCTCTCTGTCAAAGGCGGTGCTATCCTTATCCGAGGTATCAGTACTTGATTTCTCTTGAAATGATACCTTCTCCCCACTGTAATTACAAATTAAGATATTATAAAATTTCCCCTCGTCCTTTACGAAGTCCTCTCCTATTATACCTATATCTCTCTCTGCAAGATAGCGTCTGAACTCATATATATCAGACTGAGGTGAGAGTATAAGCAGCGCACCGGGGTCAAGCCTTCCAAGTCCCATGTCCAGTATATCCATCATAAGCCTGCCGCCCATACCGGCTATAACAACAGTATCAGCCTCGCCATTACCCAGTGCATCGAAGCCATCTGACAGACGTATATCTATAACGCTGCTCAGACCATATGCAGAGACATTTCTCCTCGCCGCCTCGAGAGGTCCGGCATTTACATCAAGCGCAACAACGGGATATGACGAAGTACCTTCGCCATATCCCTCTCTGATTGCATATGCTATGGAAAGAAGGGCGTGGTCGCAGCCTATGTCTGCGAGGCACCTTCTTCCTGACGGAATCATATCCAGGATAGCCGTCATTCTATCCGACAGTCTCACTGTTTCCGACATAACACCCTCTTTTAGTAGTTACCCATGTACTCTATAAATTCCTTAAGCTTCTTGGAACGGCTGGGGTGTCTCAGCTTTCTCAGAGCCTTAGCCTCTATCTGTCTTATACGCTCTCTGGTTACATTAAACTCCTTACCTACCTCTTCGAGTGTTCTGGGTCTTCCGTCATCAAGACCGAATCTCAACTTCAGAACCTTTCTCTCTCTCTCCTGAAGGGTATCGAGAACCTTGTTTATCTCCTCCTTCAGTATGGTATAGGATGCAGCCTCAGCAGGTGCAGGTACTCCGTCATCAGGCAGGAAGTCACCGAGATGGCTGTCCTCCTCCTCACCGATAGGAGTCTCGAGAGATACCGGCTCCTGTGATATCTTCTGTATCTCCATAACCTTATCCACAGACATATCAAGTCTTGCAGCTATTTCCTCAGGGGTAGGCTCACGTCCAAGCTCCTGCAGGAGCTGTCTGGATACTCTGGTAAGCTTGTTTATAGTCTCTACCATATGTACAGGTATTCTGATGGTTCTGGCCTGATCAGCTATAGCTCTTGTGATAGCCTGACGTATCCACCAGGTTGCGTAGGTTGAGAACTTATAGCCCTTGTTATAGTCGAACTTCTCAACAGCCTTCATAAGTCCGACATTTCCCTCCTGTATCAGATCCAGGAAGAGCATACCACGTCCCACGTACTTCTTAGCTATACTTACAACAAGTCTGAGGTTTGCATTAGCAAGCTCGTTCTTAGCCTCTGTATCACCTGCCTCCATTCTCTTGGCTATCTCTATCTCCTCTTCAGCGGTAAGCAGTGAGTACTTTCCTATATCCTTCAGATATATTCTGACAGGATCCTCGGTACTTATACCCTCGGCAACAGACTCGTCGAAGTTTTCCACATCCTCGGCATCATACTGCTCGAGTGCCTTAAGCTCCTCATCATCAGGCTCGGAGCCATCAAATTCCGGTGATGCTCCTTCCTCCTCTTCTGCACCGGTCTTCAGTACCTCTATACCCATCTTGTCAAAGAAGTCATAGGCCTTTGCCATGCATCCGGCCGTGAGGAACTCATGCTTAACCTTCAGGATATTTATCAGTTCATCATCGAGTATTACATTCTTGTTCTTCTCTGCCACATCAAGTGTTGAGTGAAGCAGTGTGAAGAACTCACTCTCAAGCTCGGGAGTCAGATTATAATCATCATAATCATAGTCCCCGCCTTCCTCATCGGATGCCAGTATCTCCTGTGTCTTTACTGCCTCATCGTCTTCCTTAACCGTTTCTGCCGGAGCTTCTGTCTTCTTTGCCGCTGCCTTTGTCTCAGTCTTCTTTGCAGTAGACTTTGTTTCTGTCTTCTTTACTGCAGCCTTCGTCTCGGTCTTCTTTGCAGCAACCTTCGTCTCGGTCTTCTTTGCTGCAGGCTTCGTCTCGGTCTTCTTTGCCGCAGTCTTCGTCTCGGTCTTCTTTGCCGCAGCCTTCGTCTCGGTCTTCTTTGCCGCAGTCTTCGTCTCGGTCTTCTTTGCTGCAGCCTTCGTCTCGGTCTTCTTTGCTGCAGCTTTCGTCTCAGTCTTCTTTGCTGCAGCCTTCGTCTCAGTCTTCTTTGCTGCAGCCTTCGTCTCAGTCTTCTTTGCTGCAGCCTTCGTCTCGGTCTTCTTTTCTGCAGCCTTCGTCTCGGTCTTCTTTGCCGCAGCCTTCGTCTCAGTCTTCTTTGCAGCGGAATTCGTCCCGGTCTTCTTTGCAGCAACCTTCGTCTCGGTCTTCTTTGCTGCGGAATTTGTCTCGGTCTTCTTTGCAGTAGCCTTCGTCTCGGTCTTCTTTGCAGTAGCCTTCGTCTCGGTCTTCTTTGCAGTAGCCTTCGTCTTCTTTACATTCTTCTCGTCGCTCATGTTTTTCCTCCCACATGCTTTTACAATCTTATATATATACTGTTTATGCTGTTACGTTTCTTTATAAGCTCCATCCGGTTTGTTGTGCTGACATCGCGAAGCTTACGGTCGATATTTGCCAGCATTATACGTTTCACGAGCTCATTTATGGCAGTCTCGAGCTCATCCGGTGTGAGTCCCTGCTCCGATGATACGGAGAACATTCGGCTCACCCTTTCCTGCATAGCCACCTCCTCATACCCGGAAATGATAGCTGACGGACTAACCGTTCCCTTTTCCTTATACTCCTTATACATAGCTGCTGCGATTTCTCTAACCTCAGCATCCTCGAAGTCCTCAAGGTCTATATATCCCTTCAGCTTATCAAAGAGTGACGGATTATCTGCTATAAATGAAACCAGCATACCCTCATCGCCGATTTCATGCTTCTCTACAACCGCATCAACGGGCCGTCTTGTATCAGCCTGCACCGTATCCGTCCTTTCCACACTGTAGCTTCCGTTACCCTGACTCTGCAGCGAAACACTCCTAAGCCCCGCCATACCATGCTTTGTTACGAGTCTTGCCAGAGACTCTCTGTCAAGCACATACTGCGTTGCCACGGTATCTATATAGTTCTGCCTCTCAACAGAGTCCTCTATACCCGCAAGCAGCATGGCGGTTTCGTTCATAAACCTGGTCTTATGCTCAGGATCGGACATATTATATCCATCGTGTATAACCTGAATCTCATACAGTCTGCCAGGCATAGCCGTTTCTATACGCTTATCGTACTCCTCTGAGCCGAGATTCTTTATAAACTCGTCGGGATCCTTGTACGGTGCCAGTGATATGATACGCTGTGATATACCCTTGCTCCGAAGTATCTCTATAGCCTTCAGTGTCGCCTTACGTCCGGCGCCGTCATTATCATATGCCAGATATACCTCGTCACAGTACCTCTTAATCAGCGCAGCCTGACCCTCGGTAAACGCTGTACCAAGAGACGCTACTGCATTATCATACCCCGCCTGATGCTGGGATATAACATCCATATAACCCTCACAGAGTATCAGCCCCTTACGTTTACTCCGTCTTGCGTAGTTCATGGCAAACAGATTACGGCTCTTGCTGAATATCTCACTCTCGTTGGAGTTTATATACTTCGGCGTACCGTCTCCGAGCACTCTTCCGCCAAATGCTATAACTCTGCCGTTTATGTCCGCTATCGGTGTCATAACTCTGTTCCAGAAGAGATCCCGCGGTCCCTGCTTCTCACTGAAGTACACAAGATGCGAATCTCTGATCAGGTCATCCCTGTAGCCCTTACTCCTCAGATACCGGTACAGGTCATCTCTGTTTATATCTGCAAAGCCAAGGCCGAACCGGTATATCGTATCCTGTGTGAAGCCTCTGCCATGATAGTACTCAAGTCCGGGTCTGCCCGCCTCCGTCTTGTTAAGTATATATGCATAGTATGCCGCCGCCGACTTATACATATCGTACAGCTGTTGCTTCCTCGAGATAGCCCTCTTCTCCTCCTGTGACAGCTCCGTCTCAGGCAGGCTCACTCCTGCTCTCTCGGCAAGCAGCTTGACTGCCTCCGGAAATGTAAAGTTCTCATACTTCATAACAAATGTGATAACATTTCCGCCAACACCACAACCGAAGCAGTGGAAGAACTGCTTCTCCTTACTTACAACAAAGGACGGAGTCTTCTCCTCATGGAACGGGCAGCAGCACTTGTACGAGCTGCCGGCCTTCTTCAGCCCGACATAGCTTGATATAACATCTACGATATCGTTTCGTGCGCATATATCGTCTATTAGGTCTCTTTCGTAGTACATTTACTTTCTTCCCTGTCTCTCTATTCTATCTCTTGCTCCATGACTTCGGGATGTAGATTTCCTCAAACATCTCGACAGCGAAGTTGTCTGTCATGCCTGCTATATAGTCACATACAACGGTACTTCTGTCTGTGCCGCAGGCAAGGGCTGCTCTGCTGTCATCGGGGAGCTGCTCAGGACACTCCATAAAGTACTCATACAGAAACTCGATAATCTTTACAGCCTTCTTCTCCTCATGCTTTACATACTCGTTGGTATATAGATTCTCATTCATATACTCACGAAGCTGCATCATGGATGTATAGCATCCCGGAGACATCACGAGTCTGTCCGTATCCTGTGAATTCATGATGGCATCAACTATCATGGTATTTATCCTGTCGCGGGTGCTGTGTCCGAGTATATCAGTACACTCCGCAGGCAGCTGCTCCTCTGTAAGAACACCTGCTCTGATACCGTCGTCTATGTCATGGCTTATATAAGCTATCTTATCTGATATCCTGACTATATCTCCCTCAAGCGTAGCCGGCCTGCAGCTGGTCTTATGATTACGGATGCCGTCACGAACCTCCCATGTGAGATTCAGTCCCCGTCCGTCCTTCTCGAGCTTCTCCACAACTCTCACACCGTGCTCGTTGTGGCTGAAGGTACGGCCGCTCAGTTTGGTCAGAGCCCTCTCACCCACATGTCCGAATGGTGTATGACCTATATCATGTGCAAGGGCTATGGCCTCAGTCAGGTCCTCGTTGCATCTTATCCCCCTTGCTATGGTTCTGGCTATCTGCGACACCTCAAGTGTATGTGTCAGCCTTGTCCTGTAGTGGTCTCCATAGGGAGCCAGGAAAACCTGCGTCTTATGCTTCAGACGCCTAAAGGACTTGCAGTGTATGATCCTGTCACGGTCCCGCATAAATGCTGTCCTGACGTCACTCTCCTGCTCGGGAGTATCGCGTCCTCGAGACATATCACTAAAAGCAGCATGAACACTTAACCTCTCATGCTCCTCTCTCTCATATAGCTCTCTGATTGTAGGTGTGGATAAAATATCGGACATTACTTTTCCTCCCACCTATATATTATACGTATATTTTGAAAAACCTCTTTTTTTTGCAAGATTTTTGCCGCAACTTTTTAAACTGATGATTAAATGTGCTCCGGTCTTTTCTCACCTTCGGAGGCTGCTGACCTTTTATCGTCATCATAACCTGCCGATTGCCACCGGAGGCTACTGTCTCTGTATATATTATAGCTATATTTGAAGTATCTGCACTCAACCGGTGGTTTAAAAAAATCGAGCGGTCTTCGCCAAATGAAGATACAAATATCTTCACTTGGCTCATTGCTATCGCGTACAATCATGAAAACAGGAGGAGAACCTGTCTCCTCCTGCAAAATTGCTATATTAAGTACACCTCTCTATAACGCTATATAACATAGTACCAGCTGTTATCCTCATAAGCCGATGCCTTAGGCGTACCGTCACTATCAAACTTCAGCTCCTGATTCATAACATGTACCTTGGTTCCCGGCGGTACAGACTTCGTCAGGAAAACATTTCCGCCGATGACCGAGCCCTCTCCGATTACGGTATCTCCTCCGAGTATCGATGCACCGGAGTAGACCGTTACATTATCCTCTATGGTCGGATGACGCTTCTTATCCACCAGACTTCTGCCGCCTCTTGTGGATATACCACCGAGTGTAACGCCCTGATACAGCTTCACATGCTCGCCGATAATCGTTGTTTCTCCTATAACTATACCGGTTCCGTGATCTATGAAGAAGTACTTGCCGATTGTCGCACCTGGATTTATATCGATTCCTGTCTTACTGTGAGCATTTTCAGTCATAACGCGTGGCAGTATAGGAACTCCAAGCTTATAAAGCACATGTGCATACCTGTATACAGCTATGGCATAGAGTCCCGGATAGCATATGATGATGGCATCCTTACTCTCTGCAGCCGGGTCTCCCGTATAGAGAGCATCTATATCCGTATCAAGATACTCCCTTATCTCAGGTATTGCTTTCATAAACTCTACTGTCATATCCTCGGATATAGCCTCAAGCTCAGCCGGTGACTTATCCTTCAGCTTCTCATCGAAGTGAAGTGCCAGATATATCTGCTTATTAAGATTATATGCCACATCCTCCGTAACGGATGCAATCATGGTGTTTATATTATATATCTTATACGTCTTATCAAGGTAATATCCCGCAAATACAATCCTGTTCAGCTTCTTTATAATATCCGATACAAGCTCCCTGCTCGGCATACCGAACACGTCCTGCTTATCTATCGGCCTGTCCTTCTTATAGTCCTCACTGACAGCAGCTATGATATCACCTATTTCATCACATATTCTGTTTCCCATGCGGTTCCTCACTTTCTATATGCTTCCAGTTTGAACCACCACAGGCAGCTATGTCAAGAAAATGTTAATGTCCGACAGCGTAAATTTACCTTCGGAAAAAAGGTGCGATAATGCACCAAAGAAATCTCGATAAAGATATTTAAGACTCCTTGATTTTACACTCTATTTTCCTTTTCTTCAACCTACAACCCGGCGATGTGA
>Ga0065711_1004576_pt1 | contig 51915 bp, 23 predicted proteins | sample Hoacrofraction12_FD_59098 | JGI IMG/M metagenome (GOLD analysis project Ga0065711, IMG submission 59098) | Hoatzin crop microbial communities from Cojedes, Venezuela - Epithelial fraction 12 v2 (version 2) | ecosystem: Host-associated > Birds > Digestive system > Esophagus > Crop | place... | reverse complement strand
GGCGGCCGAGGGGCGGGGCCAGTGAGGTGGCGTGGGCAGCCGTGAAGCCGGTGCGTGGGCCGTTTGCGGGGTGCGCGGTCAAACGGCCTGGGCACGAGGCGGGATTCTATACAGGGCCCGTAAAAGCACTTCTGTGCGTTTGCGTTGTGTATAGGAAATGTTAAATATAAAAAAACCCCATAAAACCAACATTTTATGCACACTTCAATTCCAGACACAGCTCCTATAGCCGATTCATCGGTATAAATAATGTAAATATTTACACAGGCATGTTTGCTTATGCTTATAAGACACAAGCACGTCTTAGATATTTGTATATTACAAATAGAAACAATCTGAACACATAGCGTTGTAAAAACATACAGAATGTTTTAAGTGGTTTTATATAGAAAACATGATATATAAAGAGAATATTATATATAGGATGTTTTCTAAATGTATGGTTCCTATATATTTTATATCTGTGTAGTGTTTTATGCACATATATCGTGATTTATGTCTGTGTTTTCTATATGCATGTGCTTTTACGTGCATGATGTTCTTCTATTTAATGCTATTTTAAAATATAGGTAAATATGCATGACAGATAAACATATATAAAGCAGTATTATGTATGAAAATATGTATAACATAAATGTCGCTCACTGAGTGCATGCACTGGTAGGTGTTATAGAAGCTCTTATGTATTGAATATTAAAAACATGGTTTTTTTGCACTCAGGCCCAGGCTGAGGTGTTGCGTTCCCAGCCAGGAATGCGCTATAGCTCATTTCGTAAATACAGGACACTTTGCACGAGGACCACAGCGTGCGTGCCCGTGTCTCAGTACGCTGATGTCCCTGCTGCCAGCTCGCTGTCACTCGGGGCCGGGGCACGAGGGGCGTCCCCAGGGAAGCTCCCGTCCTGGGGGAGGGGTGCGTGGCCGTCGGGCTGCGGGGTTGGGGCGGCCATTGGCCTCGCCTGGCCAGCACTCGGGGCCGAGGGCCGATGAGCACAGACATGGCGAGTGGCTGGCTGCGGGCCGAGGTGCGCTGCCCTAACCCCGGTCACGTCGCCAGCCGCTCCCCGGCTGCGCTACCTCTGCCATGGGGCACTCGGTAACATCTGGCACTTGCGAGCAACGCTGCTACGTCTTCACCCTCAAAAAACAGAAAAAACCCTAATAAAACCAAGCGCTCCAGTTGCTGCAGGCGACACCGCCCTCCTCGTGCCAGGAGACCCCGGGGGGGACCAGGTCTGGAGCGACGGAGCTGCTTGGGGTGAGGCCACCTCCTGATGGTGTCACAGCTCGGTTGTCCCCAGAAGGCTGCGGCTGCCCATCCCCGCGTCCTGCCCTGCCGACTGGGCTAAGCCGGGCAGATCTATGTCACTGGAAATACCTTCATCCCTCTAATGAGGATTGCTCTGAAGTGCAGGTAGGTTCTGGTCTGCAGAAGGGGGTGGAGAGAGAAATGAGTGCCACAGAAGGCAGGTGCAGGGACTGACCTGTCCCATCTCTTTTAAAAGCTGTCGTGAATGGTGCGAAGCCCTGCGAGCACCGTCACACCCCCACGAGCAGCCAGGGAGCCACTGTCAGTCTGTGGCAGGCGGATTGGCAGCACTGCGTCAGACTGTGAGCTGGCAAGAGCCGCCGATACGACCGGGGAGTGGTAAAGCTTCTGGAGATTTTAACACGGTGTGGCAGGACAGCTGCTGCCATCGGCACTGTCGGGCAGCCTGAACCCAAGCTAAAAAATTTTATGATTGAAAAAACAACAGAAAACCAAGGGTGAAGCTCTTGCGGGTGCAGAGCCAGGGTCAGGCGGGCTGGTCCCGCCGCAGGCACCGGCATTTTAGAAACGGTGGCGCAGATAGAAACTGGAGCTGCTGCTCCGGAGCACGGACGCTTTCCCGGAGACCAAAACAGACCCACTCACGTCCGAGCTGCTCTGCTCCCACCGGCCGGGCGCAGCGGCCGTGGTCGGCACGGAGCAGGGTGTGGAGGGGCGGCTTTCTCGAGGGCTTCTCTGAGAAGTGCTTCCGCACCGGGGTGTTGCAGGGCAGCAGCGTCCCTTCTTTACTTAAGCCTTTATTTAACAGGTACCACAGGCACACGAACTCTGCCTTCCGCAGGCCACTGACGTGCAGGGCTTAACGAAGCAGGGACAAACCCAGGCACACGACGGCGAAGGCGCAGAGATTTGTGAGCGAGCCTGGATGGAGGCATTGGTTTTGTCCAAAGCCGGTACATCTGTAAGCAGCTGCGGCTCCGTGTTTATGGATCTGGGAATTGGCAGCAGAGGGGTGAAAAGCCGCGTGTTGAGCTGCGAAAGCAAAACGTCCCCCACCCTACACCAGCGCAGCAGCTCTTGCAGGGGCCTCACTGCAGCACGTCCATCATGGCCAGCGTTACTGGCTTTGTGGAAACTCGATTGCAAGGACATCAAAGCAGCCTCTTCTGCCTCCTTCTGTACCTCATACGCACAACCCCACTCCCCGAACCTTGAACCCCTCTAAGGCTGCCCTACACTGAGCAATGAGTGTTATCTCAGGGCACGCACGAACTGGGCAGGGCGGATCTGCGGTTGCCCACAGCACGCTGGGGCCAGGGGGAATCGGTCATAGCATAGTTTCAACGGGAAAAACTGAATTTTTAGGATGAGCTGGGTACAGGGTGAGCTTGCCGAGCGGCCATGGGGTGCAGCTGGTGGCAGGCACAGTCCTGGGGCAGCAGTGCAGCTGCTCTGCACAGCGGGTGCTGAGGACGTCAGTCCAGCAGTGTCTCGACTTCGACCTGTGTAGCCTCACGGTCAGCACATATAGACACCGTAGGGCAAAGCTGACAGTCAAAATCAGATCTGGCAGTGAAAATGGGCGCCGAGGCTGCGGATGAAGGGTGCTGTACCAGGCAGTGTGTAACAAAACCCAGCAGTGTTGGTTTACAGAAGAGCAACGAGCTTTTTTTGACTGTTTGTCATGACTCACTCAGGTTCCCGCAGGTGAGTGGACTTGGGGAGAATTACTGATGTGGTCATTGTATCATCAACATCTGCATTAAAGGATGCATTTCCTGCATGGGGATAAAGCCAAGAACCTTCTTTCAGAGCAAACTCTGGGCAACAAACCCTTGTTTGGCACCTTTTGCAGGATCCTGCCCACGCCACAGGCTCAGGCCATCCCAGATGTGCTACCACCATCCGACGGGGAGAGGCGAGGAGCCTGTGTGTGTGGCTGCAGCAGCCTGTGCTCCCAAACCTCAGAAGCAAACATGTCTCTCTCACCCAGAAAATGATCCCACTGATGGATATTTCCTTAGGGAGACAGGCCTGGTAGCCTCCGTGCCCCCGTCACTCCCAGCTGGGCATGCTGGCAGCTGAGTCGGCGTGCCGTGGCTCACGCTGCTGCGGGAGGGTTTGCTGTCTGGCAAAGCCATGTGGTGACGATGAAGGATACCTGACTTTGGGAATGATGAGTCATGGTGTGGCCTGAGCTTTATTTTCCTGCGCCTCTGTTCCCTGAAAGCAGCGACTCACCGAGCAAGAGCTAACGCCAGGACTGAGCTTGGCTCCCTGGTGTGTGCATTACAGAGATGCTTTAGGGGAACTGATTTTCCCCTGAGACTCTATTTCTCCTGTCTGGATGCTCCTGTGGAGCCTTATCTTTCTGAAAATTCAATAGCTCTAGCCTGGATCAGGTCTCACTTTGGCCCTGGGCACAGGAGGGGACCCTCCTGCCCCTGCCCAGTGTCCTCCCGGTGAGTCCCTGGTGGACATGGGTCCCTCAGGGCACCCAACAGTGAACCCTTTGAGATCCTCCCAGGAGAGGGAGGTCACACAGACACTGATGACGTAAAAGCCTCTCAGCATGGCGTCCTGCCTGTGCTTTGCCAGAGCCTGGTTGCAGGTGGGCAGAGCACGGGTCTAACAGCAATAACAGCAGCGCCCAGCAATGTATGCTGTTCTTCTCATCTTCAAAGCATTAGCTGGTAGGAATTAATCCTCATACCAGGCAGGCGAGTCTCATGACCCTCACTCCACAGGGAGACAGAGTAAATGATGTGATGAAAGGTGAATCAGGTCACGGCTGTGATGAAATCACAACAGTTCCTGCCTGCCCGTCCCGTGACCATTAGCCCTTATGTACTCATCAAGGAGGTAGCTGGCATGCAAGAAGGTGCAGGAGCCAGCCCCTCCTCAGGCAGCAAGTCACGCAGCCCGTGGGGAGGTGCTGGGCCATGACTCGCCTTTGGAAGCAGTTCCAGTGCTGGATGTGGCCAGGGAGTCGCAAGGTGCACCCTCCGACGACTTGCTCCCGGGGTCCAGCAGTACAAGACCATCCCTTTGAGGATGCTGAAAGGCTGAGGGCAGCAGGTCTGGCCAGGATCACGGTGCCAAACTTTTTCTGTGCTGCCTTTGAAAGACCAGACCTAAGATTTGAACCCTCTGGATGGGGTCTTGGCTGCTGATGTTGGGGTGAGAGGGCCGTCTGTGTAAAGCCCTAGTGGGGACTCAAGCCAGGAGACTGGCCCCAAGGGTGGATTTGGTCTTGTCAGCTGCTGCTTGACCTTGGGCGAGTTACTTGATCTCCCCGGGCAGATGCCTGCTCTGCACTGGAACAGGAGCAGTGCAGAGCGGCAGCTCCTTGGGAACCGGAGGGAGAGGAGCAATATCGTTTCCTGGGCAAATACCCACAAGTGAGTTTGATGAGAAAATAGAAAATATTTAGAAAAAACTAAAACAACACCCTAGGTTTACCTCGGTTAACAGAAACGTACCCCTAAACGCAGGGTGATGTGGTTAGGGCAGATAATAGAGAGGAGAAAGCCTTAATAGTACTGGCAGTTCCCCGTGAACAAAAGACAAACAGCGGGGTGCTGTCTGCGAGCCAGCTTCCACGTAGGTTGCAGGCGATGGGCCAGCCTGTCCTCCCTCCCCATAGGTAGCTCTAAAGGAGGAAAGAGGCCGGCAGCAAATTCATGCCAGCAAACTGACTGAAAAGAGGCGCAGCACCTTGTCAATCTGGAAGTACATCCGGGAAGTATTTCTTGCTTATAGCAAATTGCGCACAATGTAGCTGACAGCAGGCTGAGGGATTTGATTTCATAGAAAATATATATTTTGCATGTCAAAGGGTGTCTCCGCCTCCCACCCGCTGGGTTAAGCCCAGGATTTTCCAGCCAGGAGTTGTTAGTACTTGACATTCAGTTCCACAGTGGAGGAGAGCAGGCACTCAGAGCTACGTTGGGCAAGCAGCCAGCAGCTCCTGAACCGGCCATGGGGACAGTCCTGCAGGATGCAGGTCTGTCTGTGGGACAGCAACACACCGAGCCAAGAGCTGGACCAGCGTCGGGGTCTCCCCGAGGTCCCTGGCGGTGTGTGTGCGGCACCGCCAGCGCTGGGGCAAGCAAAAGGCACCGAAAGGCACTAAGCTCTGAGGATGTTGCACCTCTGAAGGTCAAGTCAGCAGTGGGGTTGGCGTGGCCTGGCTTTGCAGTGCAGGTCATGGCTGACCTCCTAGAATAATCAGTGAGCTCCTGTAACTACCCTCGGGACATCACATAGTGGCCATGCCTTTCACCTCTTCTGTCCTCCTTGTGGCACATCATGGTTGTGGCTCTCATAATGGGTCTGGAGTTTGTTATTGCAGGGTTTGCTGTGGCTTCTGTGGCCCCCTGTGCAACAAGCGTCCCTGCCTGGTTGCCCGCAGTCTCAGGGGACCCATCTTGGTGGCCCAGATTCTCCCTCTTCTGCTCACTGCTCTTGTTCTCTGGATGCCTGTTACAGGGACGTGGTTAATGCCAGGTACTCCCTTTTGCAGCCCCCTTGCATCTTAATTTTCCTGTCTCCTACAGGGATTTGGAGCCTTCGGAGGTGGAAAGGCGGTGCAGTCCAAGGGCAGAGCCTGCTGCAGAGGACGGGTGTCCCTGGAAGGGAAGGTAGGAACACAGATGGAGGGAATGGAGTGTGAAGTTTGTGCCCTTCTGTCCCCACCAAAGCCTGCAGAAAGCAGCTGTTTCCACCACGTGAAGAGCCGTCCCTGGGCAGGGCAGTTTCCGAAGGTGAGAGGTGGCCCCAGGCGAGGTCTGGGAAGGTGCCAGGGTGTTACAGCCGTGCCCATTGGGCACGCTGCCTGCTCCAGGCCTCCGGTCAGCACGATGGAGGAGAAAACCTGAAGGTAACCTCTTGCTGTTGGACCACGCAGCACATCTATCCCCTCTCGTGGGCTCTGAAAGGAGTTGTTTTTCTCACCAGCTGTTAAGCAAATGCAGATTTCATGGCTGTGCTACAGAAACCACCGCAGGGGAAGCAGCCTGGGAAGTGGTTCCTGGCTGGATTTAAAGGTGCCCTTAGCTGACCATCTTGTCCTTTATGTGTTTCTAACCAAGAACTACCTGTTTTACAGGACAGCTCATTTTTCCGTATGCGAGAGAACCCTCTCCTGCACCAGCAGCTGCTTTCCATGCAAGCCAGAGCTTCGACCACTCGGTCTCCACGAAGAGCCCAGGGGAGATGCTCGCCTCCGTGTCTGCGGCAGGCTCCAGCCTGGGTCGCTCTGCATTCCGCTTACCTCAACACCACACTGGCAGCATCAGCGGGATGCAGTGAGCGTCCCTGCCTGCCGGGCCGGGCCATAAAGAGCTGCTCCAGGGTGTCTGGGTCTCGTGGGTGGCCAGCACCCGGCGCAGCCACTGGAGCAGGCTGCAAAGGGCAGTGGGGCAATTTGCTGTGTAAAACCCCCCGCAGAGGGAGGAGCGTGGTTATTAGAGAGTTCCGATCCTCCTCACTGTTGGTAGGATACACAACTTTTCCTAAACACAGCCTGTCCAGCTGCATTCCTGAAGCACGCATTCCTTGTTGGCGTAGCTCACCCAGAGCGTGGCCAGGAATAGCGCTGTGGCTTCATGTGGGACCTCTCCCAAATACATCTTTAATTGAACAGACCCACTTGGCCCGCATGCTTGAACTCAGACCAGGAGAGAAGTCTTGTAATTACCCGTCTTTTTGCTATTTTCTACCCATCGCCATCTATTCTTTATCCCTCACTTCTACGACTTATAAGCACCACCACACTTTCAGCTTTGTTTTCCATTTCTTGAGCATCTGATGGATGCCCTGCACGTACCACTGCCCTCTACTGGGCTGCTCATTGGGCCAGTGCAGATGCCATCAGCAGGGACACTGGTGGAGCCACCTTCTTGAGTTAATATAGTTAAGACTTGTTGTTGTGCAGCTGGAGGTACTAATTTCTGTCTCTAAACCCACATAGCTGAGATTCAGCTGGCTACTCGTAGCCACAAAGAATGCTTTGCTGGAAGGGCAGTCGCCGACTTTCTGATTTTTATCGTAAGTCTTGTGATAGCTGGCTTTCTTTTTGACAGCCCCAGTTTATGGAGCATAGTTTCGGGGTGAGAAGCTCAGCTTTCGGTTTAAACCAAGAATGCACATTTGCAGCCCTGACAGTTGCAGAGGGAAGCTGCAGAGCACCTTCCAAGCATGCTCCTGTGGCTCAAAAGAATGCAAAATACCCCATGTTTTGGTTAAGAAGACGATCGAAAAAGAGCATTATGTTTTTAAGACTAAGTTGTGGTCTTTGAGTACTTGGCAATCCCAGGGAAAGATGCCAGTGTGCCAGGCCTTTTTGTTATGGAGAAGCTACCCATAATTTTGAGATCCAGGACTGCAGGGATTTACGTGTCCTGGAATCGGTGACAAATTCTTCCCTTCACTCCTAGGAAGTGCTGAGAAGGGCACAGTGAGCTCAGTGGGCCACGTCTCACAGCCAAGACCTTTTAGAGGAGCAGGTAGAAGGCATCACACCAGGCTGGCTCCTTTCTCTTGCCTTGTCTATCACTGTCCACAGGCAACCTTAATGCCAGCACTCCTAATCTAAATAGATACAAGTAAGATATTTTTATAACCCTTTTTTTTATAAACAGCTGCATGAAAGAAGTATGTGTTCTGATCAGCCCTCCTGCTGAAGACCACTGCACATCTGAGCTTTTCCCTTCCAGTAGGTAATATGCAGACTTATCTCAGGGGCTTTGGCTTCATCTCTCTCAGGCTTGGTATTGCTCCAGTAGAGGCAAAGACTTCCGTGGCTCAGAAACCGTAGTTTTTAATCTGCTTTTTTGTGCTTCCCTGTGCTGTGTGCAGACATAATCACAGTGGTCAGTCCTTGCTTTCAACTTCCCGCTTGCTGCCCTGTAGTGTTTACATGGTGTGTAGTGTTCTGCAAGCTTCAGATAAACAGAAATAAAAATCAGTGTTGGTTTCCTTTGTAAGAGTAATCCCTGGAGTCAACAGCCATTCACTGCTTGTAATCTTGAACTCTCTCACCAAGAAGTGACTTTAGAGAAGAAATAAATAGAATATTGACTTAGGGTTCCCATGTGTCACACTGGTTTCACATGAAAGTATTAACAGACTAAACGCAGCACGGGAATGAAGCAATAAAGCATCTGGACTGTCTTGGTCAGGCATAGAGTACAGCGTGCCTGATTTTTCCAGGAAGCAAGTGGATTTGCAGAGAAAGTGCCAAGGAGTCACAGCAGCTTCACTGTTGTTACAAGGAGGGGATTTTTCAGCACACGCTGTGCTGAAATGATGATGGGTGGCTACTACGTCTTTTGGATCTTTTAGTCCTTCTGCAGATAATGGGAGCCCAACTCCTAGAAGATGCCAGAAAAGGGGAGGCAGCCCAGAGACAGCCCAAGAGCAATGCTCTCCAAGGTGGTTTCCATCAGTCCAGAGCTGGTAGCTGCAAGGAAAGGGCACAACACTGGTACTTGCAACAGGAGGACTGAATTCAGAGTGTTAATTCCATATTTCTTTGGCTGCAGTTATCTCTTTTCCAGGTTTTGGCTGGGAAAGAGGGAGTCTTCTCCTTGTAAAACAGAAGGAAGATCTAAGTAATACCAGATCTATTTTCATAAGTATATACCTAGTGGCTTGATTTTTTAATTTTAAAATATAATGAAAACTGCAGAAAATAAAGCAACTTGCTGCTTTGAGGGTCTTCCCATTCAAGAGACAAGTCCTTTCTCTTAATTGGGGCTAACACTGCAGTTACACAGCCTTGTGCTGAGTTGCTCGTCTCAACACCCGGCTGATGGGCAGAAGCATTTTTTGGAGAGTATCACAGGTTCCTTTCCCAAAGGTTGAGGTACAAGCCGTGACAATCCTCCAAAGTCACAAAAAGGCCCCTTTATATGTTGGCAGGGGTTCAGGTGTTTGGAGTTAACGGAAAAAATAATTAATACGTGCCGTAGTAAAATTGGGATGCAGGGCTGCGGGACCCTGAGTAACTCAGCAAGCTCAGCGGGCTCGTAATTCAGAAGAAGCCCAAGCAGGCCACCTGCATGGCTGGAACATCGGTTTCGGGTTTTTTATTGGCAAGAGCTGGTGCGCATTAAGAGCCTCTGAGCTCTGCAGAAGCAGTTAGGTGCTCTAACCAGCCACCGCAAATCAATTCTAAAGGGGGGAAAAAAGTTACCTGTCATCCTTCCTTGGCCCATGGTAAGATATGTGAGCTGCCACGTTACAATTATAGGCCAGTTCGGGAGAAAATTTCATCCCTCTGATCCAAAATGCACCACCTGGGCCAGGACAGGACCTTTCTTCTGCTTTTTTGGCAGCCGAGATGCACAGTTGCCCAGGTTTGACAAGTCCCCGTGCAAGAGGAGAGCTGCAGGAACGCCATGGCTCGGTGCTCCCCACTCACTTACGCCAGCTCCGATTACCCTCCGTTGCTCTGGAGTCAGAAGCGTGCTGGGGATGGTTACCGTGGCTCAGCCCACAGCCAAGAAATTGTTAAATTTCGGTAACTGACTGCAAGAACGGGTCTGTCAGATGAGTCTGTCCCAGCTTCTTCTTTAGGTTGCAGGTCCCCGAGAGCAGGAGGGGATTCTTTTTTTCAGAGCTATATTCTCTGATGTGATATTGCCTCAAAAGAAGGAGAGTCCTCCTAAGTTTGTATTTAGTTTTAAGGTGGTTCTACTCGAACTCACCAGGAGTTTGCCCAGGCTAGGTGGGACACAGTAGCTGTATCAATCTCAGAGTGTGAAATAGTCTCCTCTGCTGCTGCCAGAACAGCTAATCTGGCATCTGCAGCTGCTGTTCGCCATTTTCCCACTGATATTCATGGAGCAGGTTTTGTTCTGAAATCTGCAGTCCGTGTCCTTAGGGAATACCCTAGTTTGAAACTCTGTGGTGGTTCCGACGAGGCTTTTAGCTGATGGCTGCAGCCGAGCAGCAGCACTCTTCCTCCTGCCCTGTTGTTTGGAGGCAGAGCTGGTGGCCTGTCTCCAAGAAACAACATTCCCCAGCAGATACTGTGCTATTTATTGGAGGCTGTTGAGCACCGTGCAGAGTATGCTGACTTTTAAAGTGTGACCACTGTAAGCAGACCTGCTGGAGCACATGGAAGGAAAACGCTTCTAGATCCAAGTTTAGCGATCAGCTATTCCATTGAGCATGAAACTTGTGTAAGAGCTTATAGCATTCATCTTTCTGTTGAACATCCAAGCAGCACTGCAGCAAAATTAATTCCAGATAACACAATTGAGGTTAACTTGATGGCAAAAACCTTGGAAAGCTTTTTTGGGAGGGGATTTGTTGTGTATGTCTATATATCTATATCCATTACGGGAAGGATGCTAGCTCTGGTGTGGGAGGGTAATGACACATGGGGCCTAACCGAGGGCTCATCATGTGTCTGTGGAAAATACACATCGTCTAAGGCAGTGTGCGTAGCGTAGGAGAATTAGGAAACCTTCAACAGGTGACAGCTGATTAAACAGCTGAATTTGTAGATCTCTGAGCTATTTGCAATGCAGAGATACATCATAAGACAGCTACCTACCTTAAACTGCCTGAACGCAGTCTTTTCCTCCTGTTCCCAGGCACTGCAGCTTACTTTGTACGAAGCTGTGGTTGCTTAGCCTGTGCAGAAACAGCCTTTGTCATCATGTTGGAGTCTAACTCCTCCAGCTAAATGAGATCATTGTAGCAGGGCAGACAATATATAACTTATAAGCCAGAATGTAAATTTATTACTTTTCCCATAAAACTAATTTCACAGTGTTTTTGGAACAAGCCTTCCTGCTGTCTTTTGAATACAGCATTTAAGTTGATGGAAGAAAGAGAAGGTAAATTCAACTTAAAGTCTTCAGAGCCAAGACCAATCCAAAAGTGTTCATGTCATCACAGTCAGAACTCATCTTATCTTCTGGTATGGTTTCACTGTAGCTGAGACTGATACCATGAGAACATTTGATCCCTTTTTCACCCTTCCCCGGTGCTGGGATTTGTGCAAGATTACGTTCAAATGTGTTTCTCAAGAAAAGTCAGTCGGGGATACCACTCAACTCCCTTATCTTGATGGATCTTCAAAGCCATTCCCCATCCCAACACCCAGCCTTATCTGGATATAAACAGAGATGCTCAGTGCATCTCTGGGACATCTTCCCTGCATGGTCAGACTGTACAATCATCAGCTGCTTCAGCAGCAGAAGTTGGTGTAAAAACAAAATGGCTGAAAGATTTGTAGGCTGTAAAGAAGGGACACAATGCAAAGCACAGATGGATGCTGCTTCCAGAGAGGAGGGGAGTGTGTGTGGGGTCACTCGTGCTCCCTGTTGATCCTCCTTCACTGCGGTGCATGAGGTCTGGGTTGATCTTCCTGAGGAGACCTTTGGTAAAGACTTGAGGATTTAGATGATGTCAGCTATGTCATGAATTCATGAGCCATTTCACACTGTCAGAAAAACCACGATTCCCTCTAGAAAGAGGAACTCATTTTCTCTCCTGCCGGGGGCTGAAGTATGGAGAGCAGAGCATTTCAGCACTGATCTGACTAAGATGACATAATAGGCTTCAAATAAATCAGTCCGAGGCAGACCGTAATTGCAGTAACGTGGGCTAAGTGGTGACAACGCAGATCGCCACCGGTATGCCCCAGCCGCGAAGGAGGGCGTTCTCTCTTCCTCTGTTCCTCGCCACTTGATTGGCACCACAGACCAGAACCAACAGATGATAGGAACCTTAATAGCCCCTCCCTACTATTTAAAATAACATTCCAAAAATATCCCCCTCTTCCCCAGGCATGGGTAGCACAAAGGGCAGAAGAGGACAACGCCTCCCAAATTCTGACTCGATCTCTTTCCCCTAGCTGTGGCCCAGTCACGTCCTGAATGTCCATACAATGTGCCTAGATATTTCTATGCTTAACAAAAGAAAGAAAAGAGGAAATGAGGCATCCTGTCTCAGTAGGCAGAAAGTCTGCCTGCAATGTTTCCAGCAGCAAAAGGTTAAATTCAACTTTATGAAGTTTTTCATGACGTGTCTGCTTTCCAGGGAAACCCTGGGTTTAGAAACGTTATGAGCTCACTGCCATGGTGTGCCCCAGGAGGCAGGATTTTTGTTTCTCTGCTTTTCTGTCCTTTTCTGTGGGCTGTCCTTCTCAGCCACAGAAGGTCTTCTGTGGTGCTCCAGCATCAATGACCCTCATAATAAACCATTTTCCTTCTCCAGGAGGACGAACTTCAGTGCTTCCTGGGCATTTTGGTCTTTAGTGGTGAAATGGCCCATACAGTTGGCAGCATAAAGTGCATTAACTGCAGGTTCTATAATGTTTAACAGGGATACAAAAAAGTCAGCACTGGAGTTATTTCTCTTCACATGTAAATCTAATTTTCTGACCAACCACACGCATGGTTTTAATGTACTTTTTATCCTGTACAGGCTATCAGCAGCAGTCAGTCTGGTAGCAAACTGTTGGATCTTTCCCCTAGAAAAAGCAACACGGAGATGATGTACAGGGTCAGGGCTGGGGCAAACTAACCTGACGTAAAGGACACTCAAAACAACATAAAAATCCGCCTGCACGCAAAAGCTTTAAGTGCTGCAATACGATTCCTGCAATTAAACTGACACAGTATCAGCCAGACCATTGATCTGGACCAACAGAGAAGCATAAAAAGTCAGCTTGGCAGATACCAGAGTTTCGGCCCAGAATTTAGTTCTTGGGCTAAATGCCAAGACTTAAGTACAGCTCTGAAGGCAGGAGCTCATCCAGTAACTGGTGGACTCACTCTGCTGGGAAGTGATAAAAGACATTGCTTTTACCAGTGAACCAGATGGACGTTTCTTCTCAGAAAACACTGTTGTGAATTTCAGAGGCATCATGTTATGCACAGTGTTCATCTCCCTTGCATGTTGGATGAAAATGCTTTATCCATAATAATAAGGCAATTGGTTGTAATTTAGCATATTAAGCAATACGGCCTCAAAACTCATCAGACAATGTGTGGGAGGATTTAGCCCCTAGTATAGGCAATCATGGTGTGTATTTTAACGGTGCAGGTAGTACTAGAACTGCCCCCTTTTAAACAAAATACAACTTTATCCCGAGCACACAAGTGGCATGGATCCACTGAGACCAGTATTTGGAAAGCAGAAGCATCCTGCTGGTCCTTCATCACCTATTCCAGCCACCTTTCTTCTTCCCCTCCCTGATAAAATGTCCTGCAGATTTAATGGTAGAGTTTGGCTCTCAAAACTAGAAAGCTCCAACTGTAGCCAAAGTAATATCCTAAAATAGAAAGAAAAATGTGAAACCAGAAATGTTGTTTTCATCTTTCAAAAGTTTCAGCAGGAATCTAACAGTGAGAAACCGCTCAAATGGCTGGCTCTCAGTTACCTCTCGTGATCTGATCATCATTGCCTGAAATGCTCAAAAGATCCCTCATCCTGAGGTCCAGTGGGTCCTGGATTTCCGGTATCACTGAAAACCACCTTAAGGTAATTGAGCTCAGGATTTGGTCTTTCTGTATGAATCAGCTTTAGGGAAGCTGACAGCTACAAATCCCCATGTTTTTGTTCTGATGAAAACAGCCTGAAGATCTAAATTTAACAGTTGATTTCACAATGCTCATTTTTGACTGTAAGTAAAATCACCCTTGAAAAATAGCTTCTAATAGGAAGAGATATATTCTTCAGACGCTGGAAAAGCAAACCAAAAAAGAAAATGGGACAAATTTATCCTCATTGACAATTTAGATAGCCTCTGATGGAAGCTTTCTACTCTCTGCTTGGGATCTTGGGATGAATACTGTGAATAAAAATAATGTTAGTTACAGAAGAGATTCATAATTCGTGACCCCATTTCAGAGGAAGATACAGCACATGTCTGCATGTTCAGGTCAAGGGAAACGACGCCTGCAGATTGAATCTGTGATGTGAATGATTTTTTCACATGAGGAAACCAGACAGAATATTTTTCCAAGATGAAAAAGACTCTTCTTCATGCACACAGTTATTCTGATGAATTTCTCCTTGTAGACAAGTTTTCACTATCACTTACTACACAGTCACATTACTACACTTTACCAATGTAAAGAGAACATAGAGTGGATGTAAATATAATTTAGAGTTGAAGAATGGCATAAATCACCTGCACATTATGAGACAAATTATCACAAATGAGAGTGGGGCCTCCACAGTGAAAATCTGCTCCCAAGAGTGACAAATGGCATCTTCTACTCCGCGCTTTGTATTTGAAACAAGGTCTGATTTTGAATAAGCCAGGACGGATATCAGAGAATGACCTGTGTCCCGCTCCTCCTCGTGCCTTGTCAGCAGTTCACTGGGTTCCAGCCATGCAAATTCATGGAAGAGAGGAAGATGTGCATGTGACCTTGGAAACATGATTTTTATTTGGGAACATCCTGAACCTCGGATGCCAGCGGCATTTGTCTGTCCAGCACTTAGGAAAACAGTCATTGCACTTAGAAACTGAATGCAGCAGAGACCAACTACTGCAAGAAATTACGCAGAGGCTTTTCTAATATAGTGCACCATGTTATAGCCACCCCAAAATAGGAAACGTGCACACACTGTGCCTCAGGGCCTGCCTGTGGCCATGTCTTACTCATCCAGGGGGTGATAGAGGTGTCCCCTCTGCCTGTGCAGTGCACATCTGCATGGACATCTCTGAGGAACCGGCTGGCAAATGGATGCCAAGGGCACAGGTAAGGCCCAGGCCACCTTCCTGGGCCAAGTCCTGGGTCTCCCCTGTCCTGGGTTCCTTGAGGTGTCTCCCAGACTGGTAGGATGCTTGAGCATGCAGGGAGACCTGAGGCATCCTCATCTTGCACTTCCTTGGAGTTGGTTGTCCCCAAATACGTCTGCCCACACTGCTGTGGGGTGACAGCTGCGGTCTACCACCTCTATGAGCATCTTCACTCCTGGATAAGCTCCTCCTGCATCCCCCAGGAGAGCTGCTGGCAGGAGGGTTGGCACTGAAACACCCACTGTAGATGTGGCAGGCAGCCGGGTGTGGCTGGACGAGCCACGCTCACGGCAGAAGAATGCAACGTGCCTGCCTGGGTTGCAAGGTAGCCTGTGGGCAGCTCAGTGCTGCGTTGGCTGCAGGGCCGGTGCATTGCTCTGTTGCCACGTGATGGATGAGCAGACGGTGTGGCATGCTGCTGCTCTTCAGATGTCGGTGGGGCTTGTCTGGAGAAGAGGTGGGCCCGTGTCAAGCATGATGTGTGCTCAGATGTCTAGCTGGACAGATCATGATGCTCAGCCTGGGCTGTCAGTTCTGCTCCCTGACTGCAGCTAGCTCCTTGGGAGAGGGAGGGCTTGATAAGCTTCACTAGGAGGAGCTGAAGCGGGGCTCACGCTTGCCCCATGGTCAGGTCTAGTAGCAGTCCCACCAGCAGTCCCACGCCCTGTTGCTGTGCTCCATCCTGCCCCCTTACATCTCACTTCTGCTTCAGGTAAGAATCTGGTCCTCAAGACGTAAACAGCAATAAAAATTACTCTTTTTATATTGCTGCTTGACCTCAGCCATGCCAGTTCCTTGGACCTTTGGTTCAGAGCAGACTGCAGCTTCTCTAGTCTGCCTCATGGCTGTCTTGACTTGAGTGCCAACCTCCTAATCCTGCCTGGGCTCACACCTGGCCCTACTCTTTGGGCTTGACTCTGCCTTGTCCTATTTACTCTTACCTAAGAGGAGAAGCTCTTTCTTTGCTGGGTCCTCACTCGTTCCTTGGCAGACAAATCCTTCCCGCTCTGATGGACTTCGTGTCTGCCTTGGAGACAGAGGTCTGAGCTCCAGCCACCAGCAGCCCCAGGCTGCCATGGACTGCCTGTTTAGGGCCCAGGGGCCTGTTGCTTTGGGTATTTCTCAGCTCATGTTGCCTACTCATTGTGCCAAAACTACGGTTTCATTCCCCTGAAGAGTCTGAGGTGAGGCCGTTAGTGAAAGTTTAAAAAAGTAATACCCCATGAGAGACCCCTCATGATACAAGAACTGCTTTTGTTGCCAAAGGCCAGCTCATCAGCTAGAGTTAATCAGTTTAGCATCAGTGAGGCTTTGTTGATTTGCACACACAGAGGATTTGGCCTCAGTGCCCAGTCCATATTATTTTACAGCAGATAATGAATGCAGCATGTCATGCTTGCTTTTCCTACCCTTCTCTGAAGCTGCACTGTTACTGACCTGAAAACATTTTCCCACTGTTAAACTTTCAGTCAGGACATAAGTCCTTTTTAAGATGCTGAACGCCACATGATGCCTTCTCCTTTGTGTGGGAACAGCTCTGCTGTACCAAGAGGAGGTGTGATCTTGACTTTAAGGGATAGAGATTCCTTGTGGCACTGACTCATATGCTATACGTTTGCACTCATTTTCACATATTCCTCCTGATCCTGTTTTGGGCTGGGTTTCCATTACTCCTCCACCCTGGGGGAGGATTCCTCAGCCAACACAGCTCTTACCCGGAAACCACAGAGGATGAAAAGACCTTTCATATCAGTAATGATGCCATGTTCCTCTCCTCTGCAGCTGTGTTTCGAAAACAAAAGATCAGGAGGCAAAGTTGCCACCCACAAGCAGAACTTGCAGCTCCGCAGACTGGTGCAAATGGGCCTGATGCAGATGCCAGAGAACATACTTCCTATTGACACCAGGGAACAACAAGAACCGAAACTATAACCTNATCTGGGGTGAGAACAATGTCTATTATTGCATATTTCACAAGAACAGGCTCAGGCTATGAGCTGAGAATTAGCTTTGCCCGCACCCTAAAACCTTCCTAATCAGCTGTTTGGGTCAATGTATTGTAAAGATTACGGAATGTCTGCAGAATAAGGTGGTGGATGCATTTTCACTTCGTTGCACCTCAGTAGATACCCATGCCTATGCACACATTCCAGTTCCGGAGTCCATGAAAGATTCCCCATAAAACAGATAGGAAGACATGTGGAAGCACGTCCAATAGTTTGGTGAGTCTGTTGTTTATTACAAAGTGTAGAAGAACAGGTTGAAGACCATGCGCTGATGACCTCTTTCTGCTACAGAGTATTGCTAGGCCAGGTTTAGATGTGTGCTTCTGGGCTGAAGTGCTCCTTCGGTCTTGCTTCTCTGGCACGGATAGCACTTTTGAACTGGCAAAGGGTAGGTGATTGACATCAGACAGCAGGCCTGATTTCATCAAGGCCTTGGCATGCCACTTGCTGGAAAATCTATTCTGATAAGTGCCTTCCAGTGTTATTAAATGTGGCACTGAAAGGTAAACTAAGTTCCTGCCAAGGACCTGCCACTCTGGACTTGTTTGCTCTCTACTCGTACAGGCAAACCTGATGGTAGCCATCGATGGGAAAAGGTCAGTGGGACTAGGGAGGGTCTGCCTGCATCTGGCTTCAACTTCTGAAAGCCCCAACCACATAGCAGCAGTGTAATCCTGTAAGCTTAGTATGTAAAAATCCAGCTCTTCCTTCTCTTGGACGGGCTCAACAGCATGAATTGGAGGTAAACTATGACTTAAGGTTGGATAGTATTTCACGTGCACTTTATGTGCCAGTGCCCACTTGAGAGGTAGGATGGTGGAGAACCAAGATTAATGTCCACGTGAGACACTGAAATGTCTATGGGAAGTCTTTCCGAGCCTGCCCAGAGACTGTGTTTCAAACCTTGTGCTAACTACTTTCTTCTTGACCTGCTATGAGTTTACTCCCATAGCTGCCTGGGGCTTGATAATCTTCTCCGGATCGCAGTGCTCTGCTTGGATTTCTGTCACTGCCTCTGTGTGACCTGTCCTCTGCCGGGCAGATACCTGCAGGGTCACATGAGCTGGAAACATGGGAATGGGTTATTTCTTCTGAGTTGAGTGGGCCCCTAAAATAAAGACCTCATTTCAAACAGCATTTGGCACAGCAGAATGTGTTTGTCCTCTCCAATGTGTGAGGTAGGGAAGAGCTGTTTTCTTCCCAGCACGGAAAGGAAACAGGAGAACTGAGACACCATCGCCCACGTCTCTGAAGGTATTTAAGCACTCGCTGGGATCTGCAGATTGTGGCCAAGTGGTTTATTGATAGTCATACGCAGTCTGGGACAGCAGGTGCCCAAACCCCATGTTTCCAAAGTCCTAAAGTACAGCCCTTCTCACAGGGTCGGGTTTCTCCAAAGCTCCTCGCAGGACCTGTGCTAGGGAAGGGCTGATGCTGCGGGTGCCAGTTCCTTGGTTTATTTCCACGCTGCCCCATCCCTGCAGACACTTTTCCACCTGGTGCTGGTCAGAGGTTGCTCTCAGCGCCTAGCTCTGCTTGTCCCTCACGGGTGCTGGGCACGAACCACCTGTTCCTCCAAATGTGGCAACATTTCATCATCATCCCCATCTCAACTTCTGTAACTACATCTGCGTGACCTGTTCTCTCCTCCTGCATAGAAACTTGGGCAGCGACATGGGGACACGTGGGGTCACTTGTACTCCCTCGACCCTGTAAATGTAGAAGGGTCAGTTTATTTCCAGAAAGTATGGTTTACATATGGTTTTCCTTTAATGATTTCAGATGTCAGCTAGAAGGGCTCTGCTTGCTCCCTTCAGCAACAGCAAGTAAATACCCAACCTGTTTAGAAAACTGTAACACTAGAGACCTGGAGAAATCTTTGGATGCAAGATGTGTGCTGAACTGTGTGTGACCCCTTGAAGAGAAACATTAGCTTAAAATATTAGCAAATGTTTTTTAGTGAAGATAAAAGAATATTAGAGAAAATATACAAGGCTTGAAGTCAAAAGTCCCTGTTCAGTCGATTTCCCATTGAAATCAAATGGCCAAAATGAAGAGGTCAGCAGAAGTTTGCTTGAACTCGGATTGAGGGAAACAAGGAAAGCTTTTTGCTCACTCCAGGCAGTGCTATCAAGCTTTTTGCTCACTCCAGGCAGTGCTGTCAAGAAGATCTCATCATAACAGACTGGGGCCAGGATTTTCAAAAGTAGTTAATTGGTTTGCTTGCCTCACTTGAAGCCCGCTGAGCGGAGCCGCTTTTGGGAAGGTGTGAATAACCGTGGAGCACCAAGGAGCCCCACGCTAGTCCTGGGAGACTTCACTGATGCCCCGAGGCTGCTTTGAAACTTTTAACCCATCTACTGTCAGGTCAAACTCCAGGGCACAAATTAGGGAATTTTGACCTGGACAAGCGCAGGTGAAGTGCACGCTGTTGAGTCTCCCGGGTTGCCAGCTTGGGCATCTCCAAGCTGTGTCCCCTTGTGTGCTGAGACAGGCACACAGAGACTGAAGAATGGAGATGCCTCATGTTAGCTTGAAGATTTCAGGATGAGTTGAGCTTACCAAGGCAGGTGGTGAGTGCAGGGACCTAAGGAGCCATGCTTGCAAGACAAGGTTGAAGGACTCCTGCAGTTCACAAATGCTGCCTGAGAACCAGATAGTCAAGTACTGCCAGTTCCTAGGCTCAGCTTAAAGTTAACAGAGTGATGGCAGGTGCCCAAATATCCTTGCAATCCTACATTTGCAGGCAGTTTTCATCACAGAACAGACAAAATAAAATGGTTTTTAAAAACAACACACCCCGCAGGTCTCTGTCCTTGCCACTGGGTATATGAAATTCAAACTACAAAAAAAAAAAAAAAGCTAACAAAAAAAGGGGAATGGATTCATTTAAATAACGTAATTGGAGAGCCTTGAAAGTAGCAAGAATGTGTGAGACTTTGATGCATTTTTATCCTTTTAAAATAAAACAGATGCTGAGTGGAGGTTATAAGAAGGTGTCTCAGAAAGGCTGATGCAAAAACAGTGAAAGAACTGAAAAACTCACTTTTTCCAAGAGAACAAGCAAGGACCTGGTCCTACATGGACCTCAGATGTAGAAACGCGTGTTATGGAAGTGGAGGGTTTTGTCATGATCTGAAAGTGCAGACTTGGGAATGAAATGAGTGCATGGAGCACCCCATACATAATTACTCTGAATTTGAAAAAAGTTTCAGATGACCTTAAAGGGATGATTTTAATATCTTTGAGCTTACTTTGGAAACTGCCTCCAAGCAGAAGAGCCGTTGCTTAAGTAAAAGCATTACTAGCCCATGGGCATGATCCACCTGCAAACCCTGCAAGTGTTTGTGTCCTTTTCATAAGGCCCGTTCTCCCAGTGGGTCTATAACTCCGTGTTCAATCTAGCCTTGATTTCTACAGAAAGCAGTGTACAAAAACACATTGTAGGAAAAGGAGGTGGGGGCTAACTTCAGCCCTATTATTTATAAAAGGCTTTTCTTAACACTGGTACTCTTTAAAGGAGCATTTAGGTTTGTTTTTTTTTTTGGGGGGGGGATGTAGCCTCAGTCAAAATCAGACCCATATTCATTTTATAAATCTTTGTACTTATCCAGGTGATTACCAGTTCGTTGAAGATCATCACTATATTCCTTTATGAGCACCATTTCTATAGGTGTAGTTAATTCCTAAAGAGCAAGTAGCTGCAGTGGAATTGCAGTCTCTGGCAATTCACAAAAGAGAGCATTTTTCAGGCTTTAATGGATTCATTCACAATGCCCTGGTGGGGCTGGTATCATCCTCATTTTAATGATGTGGCAATGGAGACATAAAAGAAGTAACATTTTACCCACAATCACTCAGCAAGCCCCATCCTTTCCCACTTGAATGATGATGCCACATAATTCCACTGCTGATACACATTGGCAAACTAACTCTCACGTTCACTGTTAGTGATAGCCAAGAGTAAAGCATGAAGTAAGGCAAGAAATGACGAACAGAAATTCCCCTGTAAAGAATGGACAGGGGTGCACATCCGATTTGTCCCTCCCGGTTTCCCCCATCAAATGCACTTGTGTGAGTGCCACGGGAGTCCCCCCTGTGAGCAAGGCAGGGAGATCAAGGTCTGGCTCCATAGGGATGGTTTTTACTGTCCTGAAAGCATAACTTAATCCTGAGAGTGGATAAAAAGCAAAGCAGTGAGGATAATGCACTCATGGTTTTCTGGCTCCTTTGACTCCGTCCCTATCTTGGATAAACTTCCTCTCATCTCCAAGGAGTTCAGTAAGTACAGATCTCAGCATTTTCCTCCCTAGAGTTTATTATGAATTTATTAAAAAAAAAAATCCAATCCCTTCAACTATGAAAATTACCCTAATTTGTCTATAAATAGGCTTAACCTCTTAAACTGTGTCAGATGCTGCTGATTCACCAATCTGATCTAGATCTTCAGATGTTCTCTGCTCCTACAGCTCCAGGGCAGATGACTCACGCTGTTCGAAAGTGCCATATCCCACCAAGCAGTATGTCGTATTTACATGAAAATACATGTAGTTGCATTAGCCCAGCCACAAGTCAGCAGAGAATAATGTATTCTAGAATCAAACAAATATGGCTGCCCAGGGAGGTTGTGGAGTCTCCTTCTCTGGAGATATTCAAGACCCACCTGGACAAGGTCCCCTACGGACTACTGTAGGTGACCCTGATTCAGCAGGAGGGTTGGACTAGATGACCCACATCCAACCCCTACCATTCTGTGATCTGTGATGATAAAGGCAAAACCCTACCAATTCATGTAATCATTTCCCCAGCTGCGTTTCCCTTACGTGGTGACAGCCCGAGGAAGGTCAGTCTGCACTACCTATCACTTATCTTTGAAATTGTCTTGGAAATAAGAAAAGAAATGCCAAAGTCTTTTCAGACAATCTAAATGGCTTTTATCATTTGTTCCTGGAAATCAGAGCGCCCTGAGCTGTCTGAATGTTCTCTCCTCATTCTATAAAGCATTTGTTTTTACAAGCAGAAGGGATCCACTTTCCCAGTTGTGTGCCCATTCCTAGAATTCTCCCAAACCTTCTGCTACCTTTCCTGGGGAAGGGGAAAACCTAGATGTTGAAAACTAGGGAAAAACTCTTCTCATAGGTATGTTTTAGGGTAATGATGCCCTTCTGGCCATGGGACACCTGGGGACAGAAGATGTTGGTGTTTGACAGCTAATGCCCATTCACCATGTATTGCCAGAGTTTCCAGGAAGCCCTGGGCCTTGGCACTTGTTTGGTCACATTTGCATGTTCATCTGTGGGATGGGCTGTGGACCAGGGAGCCACAGCGAAGAGCTGATTTTTTTTTTTTTTGAGGTGTACTTCAGTTATCCAGGTTATGGCATAAGGTGTTGCTCTTGCCCAAAGAATGAGCTAGATGCTTTGAAGCTCCAGCTGATGATGATCTGAGGGTCATATGTGTCCTCTGAATCTCTAGTAAGCTCTTTGGAGTAAGGACCCATGTATTTTATGCTGCCTTCACAAATAAAAGACTCTCAGCTTGAAATCAGTGGTTGACTGTGCATGTCACATTTCATGCCACTGAAAACATAAGCTCAAGCCTGGAAGAGCGAACATGCTTTTGGCTTCTCTGCCATTTGTATTTCAGTCTGCAGACGCCACTTCTTTCACTGCCTGTTGGTGTTTTTCTCTTGAGAAAACTTCCAGAGACCCCTGTGCCTGGAGAAGTAACAGACTCTATTTACTGACATTTGTTCCAAGTTACAATGAGCAGAAAGACAACTCTTGTAGGCTCTAAACAGGATCTCTCAGCTAGAAGCCTTCAGGGCTTCAGCTAGCACCTCCCAAGCCCAAGGACTGCCTTGTTTTAAAAAGGTCTGCATTATCCATTAAATACCACAGTGTCTTGAAAAACATCCATAGGACCTCTCTGCTTTCTGCTTTGGCCAAGGCTTGAGCTGGTGTCCAGTTAAGCAGCTGGGAGTCTTCTCCTTAGGATGCCAAGGTTACGTGAGCATTGCTTGCACAAGCATGGGTTAGTTCACGCCATGGGTAGGGAGAATTTGGGATCCCATTAATGGCTAATTCAGGTGCAGGCTCCAGAGACCCAGGGCTGAAACGTGGCCTGAAGCATACGGAGGCACCATCAACACAGCCTGGGTGACGTGGAGCCTTTCCATGCTTTTGCACAGGATGAACCCCGGGTCAACATCTTGGGGAGGAATCATTCTCTGCCATCAACTTCCTACCTGTGGACCTCAGTGCGTGGCAGGGGAGTCTCCTGCACCAGCTCATCCCTTTGCCTGTCTCGCAGAGATGCTGTCCTGCCAGGTGGCTGCGGGCAGTAGCCATGCATGCCCTGACCCCCTGGGCTGGCTTCCAATGTCATGCTTGTAACGGTCCTCATGCCAGAGGCAAAGTTTTCTTGACAGGGGCCATATTCTGCAGTGTTCAGGCTGTCTCTAAGAGTAAGAGCCCTACCCAGGGAACAGATAAACAGAACAATGTTTGAGCCTCTGGTACTCTTTAATGTCATTTTCAGGGAAATTTATGTGTCATAACAACATAAAGCAGGCATAGTTTCCTCGCTTTCGATCTGCCTGGTGCCAGGGTCCACGTCATTTCAGCATCGAAACAGATCCAGCAAGTTCGTGGTAACTTTTCTCTCCCAAGAGCTGCCTCTTTTGCTCTCCTGTTTTGTACTTGTCTCTTGTCTTCCAGCAGCCTTCCTCACCCATGTCAGGGATGTCACATATTCTTATGGTTAACATCTAATTTTCATGGGAAGCCCTTGGGAATTGGACCCTTATCTCCACATACCATGCACATCAAAACGGTTTAATCAACCCTATTAATTACAGGGCTTGCTGCTGATCTGGATAAAACATTGCACTTTCCCAGCACTGAAGCTTTGTAGCCAAGTCTCATATTGCAGCACCCTCCATGCAGTTTGCTCTGTGCTCCTTGGGGCTGGACATGTTCTCCTGTAGTCCCTCGGCTCTCACAGAGAGGTGTCAGGGCTTTGCTCTAAGGCTCAGGTTGGTTTTGACTGATTTGCCAGACCAGGAGCATTCCATCAGCTTGAAAATTTGGACTTGATAGTCCTTGGTGTCACTTCCCAGTGCTCTGGGCAGTCATTGCCACCTCCAAGCGTGGGTGTAGGGCACCTGCAGAGCACATCTGCCCAGCTGTTTGGCCTGAGAAGGTGTCTGAGAGCAGGGAGAAACCTCAGTGACGTGCCAAGACCAGGGCAAAACTCAGGGGATGACATCACAGCTTTGGCACTGGGGACCGGAGGAAGGGGACATGCCTTTGCCCTTGTCCTGGCATGCCTGCTTTAGGGAGGGGTGGTGGGACATTGCTTATTCATCGGAAGACAGAGCCTGATCGAGAAACACACTTCAGAGGACTGGTCGTTGGAGGATTAGATATAGCAGGATGGTTTATAGACATCTTCCTCACCAGATGAAGAAGTGGACCAGATTCTGCCACCTTTTCCCACCTCCAGCAATGTTTTACCCCATGGCTCACCCCCAGCCTAAAGCCAAACATCTCCAACAGCTGTGGGGATGCCTCCTTGTGTTTACAGCAGCCACGAGGCATCCACCTAACAGCCCGGGGCTGCTCGAGACATGCTGCTCCTTGCTCTTCTCAGAAAAGGTTCTTGCAACAGAAAAGACAGAAGTGCAGGCGAACAAAGAGCCCCAGGGAGAGAAATGGCAGGCGGCAGCTGGGGCCGGCGGGTGACTTGCCGAGTGACAGAGCAGTTGGGCTCCTTGCTACTCTGCTACTATTTTGGAAACGTCAATAAACAGAAGAGGCCAGATCAATCTCTCAGCTCTCCAGCACAAACCCGGAGGAGCCCCGTTGACTTTGGTGGCAACGGCAGCCTGAGGCACCCATTTCTCTGTACACACTGTGCTTTGTTTGCACCCCAGGCGACCTCATCAGAGATAGCCGCTGAACACATTATTAGCAGTCCGCTAATTAGCAGGTCTCAGCTCCTTTGTGCCACGGAGAATATGACTGCTTAACTTCTGTGTGGGAGCTTTCAAGTAGCTGGAAAAAAAGTATGGATGTTTATATTTTTAAAAATGGATTGTTTTTGCTGCTGTCAATTATTAATGGCTCTCAGGTCAGGCTAAGGAACAATGCCAGGGATAAATTACCCTGCACGCTATTCATATATGCACTCCCCAGTTGTTTCCTTCTCAACTAGAGGATTCACCTCGCAGTGAACTCCTTGGCGTTTGGAAAAAAAGGACTGACGAAGCGATGAACTCAGAGTGCCCGTTTATTTATGCATCGACATCTTTCCTACTTTGTCAGGTGTGTTTAATCAAAAAGAAGCAGGAAATGCATTATAATTATAAACATATTACTGCGCAAGAAAAAGGCTGCCCTTGGAAAGGACTGTACTGTTTGATAAATGGTTACAGTGAAAAAACACAGGCTTAACCTACGAAGCTCTTGGCTAAGATCAAAGAAAAGCTGCCCGCCACCACAGGCTGCCTCTGCAGCAGGATTCAGCTCTGAGTTTGCAGCAAGGGAAGGGGAGGAAAGTTAAAAACAAAACGCATTCTCCTCCCTTCCCTTTTTTCTTTTTTTTTTTGCCTGCAACTTTTCCCCTACTGTAAAAAATGACTCAAACATTAAATATTTGCTGTTAAAATTAATAGAATTAGTGATGAACACAGCTGAGAACAGAATAATTAGGGCCTGGTCCCCTTTCCCATCGAGAAACTGTTTTCAAGGGGATCTGGCTTGGGAACCTGGTGAGCCAAAGCAAAGATGGAGTTACAGCATAACCCTGGGAGATCCTGGATCTCCCGCAGTCTTTCCAAGTGACCTTGCCCAAACTTGCAAGCATTCCTTAATACCGAGCACAGCCGAACCCGAGTCAATAATCTGCTGCTGCTGCGAAAAGCAAAAGTCCTTCTGGGCTGCGAGACCGGGAGTGTTGTAGGTAAGACACAGAAGGGGTTTATTGCCATTTTCAGCACTGAGAGGCTGAGCCATGGCCCTGCACTTAAATAAAAAAGAAAAAATACAGACAAACTGGAAATTGTCCAGAGGAGAACAACAAAAACGATCAGAGGTCTAGAAAACATGACTTATGAGGAACGATTGAAAGGGCTGGGATTGTTTAGTCTACAGAATTTGAAACATTATGATAAACTTTAAAGATGTAAAAAAATACATGGTATCAAAAAGAATAATCAATTGGCCCTTATCTCTGTGGGGACGACAGGAGGTACAGCAACGAAGATTTAGGATAGAGAGTACTAAAAGCTGTGAGGTTACTTACACACTCAAGTACGCTACTTAGGGAGGGAGCAGAGTGTCTCTCATGGGAGATTTTCAATGTGTTGGACAAGTACCTGCCAGGAGGGACTGGGTAACTCACTGCCCCATGGAGCAGGCTGCTTTCAGCCACATGGGCCTATGGTTTCCGTGATCTAGTGACTGTCTCAGGACACTCAAGAATGAGAGCTTGGGGATGATGAGCCTTCACAGCACTCCCTGATTCGAAAAAATGCAGCAGGTGATCAGCCCTTTGAAAAGTTGACCTCCCAAGTCAACAACTCTTTCTTAAAACCCTCCTTTCCTTGGCTTCCATCGTTATTCAATAAACAGCAACAAATTTCTACCTCTTCACGGGGCCATCATCATATTTGTGAACTACCTTGCTCCTCTCCCATGGGGGATTCCCATCTAAACGAGTGTTCAGATGCTTGAGTATTAGGATGATGAGATCTCTGGAAAAGCATGTGGTGACTCAGAAAGTGCACCAGGTAGCAGTGGCCTTGCAGATCCTGCTCGGGAAAGTCCCCTGCTGACGCTGGAGAAAGGGGTACCTTGGTCCACCTTTGCTAGAAGTGCTTTCACCCATAGCACCACTGGCTACGACAATTGCAAAGCACTCAGGACAGTACTTTTAGGTATTGCTTTAGGTGGGCCAGGTGGTGGCCAGCACCTGATCAGAAAGGCAGCATCCCTTCTCCCCACAGTGTCTGCCCCAGGGCTGTGTATCCCCTGCCCTGAAGCTGCGTGTGCTGCTGCCTCCCTGTGACCGGGTGGCTCTGCCGTCCCTCCTCTGCCTCGGTAAGGCTCAACACTGCTCTCTGGTTTCAACCTGTTTTTGCAAAGGGCCCCAAAAGCTTTGGTCAGAGTCTGCATCAAAGCCAACCGACCACAAAACAGAAGTCTATCAGAAACCAGGATTTGTATTTACTGCCCAGCAAACCCAAATTCTTTGAATTATGGGCATAAGGTGAGGAGTTTGTGAAAGGAAGGAGCACAGGGTTGCAGCCAGAGCAGAGCTGGCCACAGCTTTTGGCATCTCCAAGGACATGGGGGTGACATGAGGGCTCCCTGAGGGCTGGGTGAAGAATGCCGTGCCCCAAGCTGCTGCGACTGTGCCTCTGCTTTGTAATCCCCCTTTCCTGCCCAGCTACAGCTGTGCAAGATACTATTTGGTCCCTGCATGAATGCTGAGAAAATCACCAGTTATATGACACAGGAATTAAAAAAATCTGTTTTCTTCCAAGCGTAATCCAATGACTGTGGCAACGGTTTGGAAACATGGGGTTATGGCCCCAAGTCAGCTTTTTTTCCTCGGTTCTGGGTACAGTCACGAGCCTGGCAGGAATCCGTGTCAGCTAAAATGCATGGCAGTAACAGGCATCTCCTTGAGTTTTGGAGCTGAGTGGGGTCACAACAGGAAGGAGTTTGGTAAGGCGGCACTGCGGGATTAGGAATAAACATCTCCCTGGGGCAGACTTTCCATAATTGGCCACGACAAGGCTTCTTTCTCCAGAGAGCTGGGGCTGGCCTGCGAGGAAGCAGAATGAATCACTGCTCTGGTCCAATTTGGCAAGTGCTGTGATTTAGCCCTGCTTTGCATGGGGAGAAGATGATGATATAGACCAAAAGACAGAGGAGAAACGTAGCCAAATGCTTCCGAGCTGGGAGATGAGTTTGGGTTCCCACTCATTTTTTGCAGGTTTACTCAGATCCTTAGAAGGAAACCCTGGCAGAAACTGCTGGTACAAAAACAATTCCGTTTATCAACAATGCAGAGGGAACAATGGAGAGTCCTGAACACAAAGCTCATACAAACAATCATAACCATTTTATTTTGCATTTTTAAAACAGCAGTTGATATGCAATTCTTCCTTCCGGCCCCCCACTTCGTTAACTATTTATCTCGCCCTTCTGCTCCCAGGTACAGGTTTATGGGAGGGGATCTTAGCGGCTGGAGTTGGTGCCCTGCAATGTGGTGGTGAGCACATGGCTGTGCAGCCTTCTGTGAAGAGGAGGGTTGAGCATGGGTTCCTCATGCTACCCTGTACCCTTGGGAAAGACCCACTTTCTGTAAGATATTAGCAAACAGGGGTGTTTTTTCTGCCATCCTTTCTCTGGATGGTGGTCATCAGTGCTATCTTTAAAGCTCCTTGCTATCTCAGCAATCCTACCAAGCCTGATGACCTGACAGCAGTTCACAGCCTGTTCAGTATCCCACGATTAATCCCCTCCCTTTTAAAATATGCAGTTAGTGGCAGAACCCCACAAAAATATTGGTGGAGCCAGAGCTGCTTTGCCAAGTGGCAGATTTAGACTTGCCCTTCTTGGAAAGCTGGTTTCCTGTCACTGGCTTTCTCTCATTGCTGTTTTCCAGTGGTTTGGAGAGAGGAGAAAGGGAAAAAAAAGAAAGTGTTCCTCCCAAACACCTCTTCTCCTTTACATCCTCTTTCCTTGATGTGTCTTCTCTGCTATTCCAGATTTCAGGAATTCCGTCAGCCAAAAAGCTTCCTAACCAACCCCACTGCTATCCCCAATGAAAAAGGAGAAGCAAGCTCACTGCAAAACATGATCTCTCGAAAAAGAAGACGCAGACAATCTTCATTTCCATTCCTTCTTCTCCTGATGCTTTGGAGAGCAGACGGAGCAAAAATCTCCTCTGCAGCATGAAAGAGAGGTAGCTCAGAAAAGTCAAAATCTGCACCTTGTAGCTATGAGAGAGGTCAGATCCATCAGCCTTTTGCTAATTTGTAATTCGATGTTAGGGACATTAATGTTTTATTTTGTATGAGATGACTACCATAGCTAACGCAGGCAGCTGCTGCTGGAGTGGCTACAAGACTAGAGCTTGGGGCTTCCTATTCTAAACGCTCCCACCACTCGAAACGGCAAGCTTGGTCAGCACCGAGCAGCAAAGGGCCACAACATGCAGCTGAGCTTGCACGCTAACAAATGCAGGTTACCCAGATCTTACTTTCCCTGGAGATACCAGCATTGCTAGTCACCTTTTGCTTTAAAGGCTGTGCAAGGCCAAATCCTGCACCAGGTTCTTACTCAGTATCTTTTTCCCTTTTTCTGCTGAGGCTGTCAGTAAGGCGTCCAGGCTGAGCTTTGCAGCACCACATGCAATGTGAGGTGAAAATGGCATGAGCACAAAGCTCATGACCTTTCTGGCAGAGCATTCGGGGAATGACTAACGCCAGTGGTGCCTTCCAGGTCAGGAGTTTGTGGGACTTTGTGAGGACTCCCCTGCTCTCTGCACAGGTGGGTCTGTTCTGCGAAGGAAAGCACAATATGTCCTGGGAAGTACCAAAGGTCATTTAGAGAAGGTTAGAACAGGGGACACACTGGAGTGTAAGGCACCCATGGTCAAAGAGTTTGTGTGGCAGTTTTCCCTTTGGTGCCCATGTGTCAGTCTCTGGATCATAGCAGTCCAAGGAATCCAAGTCTTCGATGACATTGTCCACGGTGAGACATCGTCCTCCTGTGACATACAGCTTGTTCTTGATGACAGTGGCCCCATGATGCATTCGTCTGTCCTTCATGTCCGCACATTTAACAAACTTGTTGCCTTTTGTATCATAAGCGATTATTCTCCGGGTGTACCCTAAATGCAAAGCCAGAGGTGGAAGAGACAGATGGGAATTAGAGCTTATGGCCAGCAGAGGAATGATAATATATTTCCTGACAGTCTTCAATAAAACCTATTATACTGGTACCTAATTTAGCAGAATTAAGATATCTAAGCTGGGAAGTGATGATGTGTCACAAGAATGCCCATCTTTCTATCTTCTGTTCCTGTTTGTCCTCACCCTGTCTCATAGCACCTTGGCAGCCGAGACTCGATGAGCACCATAAAACCCAACAGATCAGGCAAACAACTTGTGGAACACAGCTGGAGCTTGCGGTTTTCTGCATGTGCCTTCAAACATCCCAAAGTATTTATTTTCACCCAACTGACTCCTTCACTCGGAAATACAGAAACCAATGGCACGTGGGGATGGAGCAACAGTGGGTTGGAGCCATAGCTGTCTAACGAACAGAGCTGGGCACACAACAGCACAGTGCTACCGGTGCTTGCTCCACTCCCAAAGCCCTCGGTGTCACGTCTGTGCTGGCCACCATGCCAGTGACCCAATGGACAGCAATTCCACTGAGTGGTGACGGACCCTCTCATCTAGTGGGAGATAAGCGCTGGTGCCAGGGCCATTGCCCTGGAGCAAGAGAGGTGTGGAAGCTTGGTACCCAGCAGCACGTTGTCCATGTATCTCTGTAGATAATCTAGACTGCCCATGGCAAACAAGCTGCTTTGGGCCATGTTTTGCAGGCCTTGAAGCCACTTTCCCTAACAAAAATTAAAGTCTGTCTTAGAATCATAGAATCATAAAGGTTGGAAAAGACCTCCAAGATCACCAAGTCCAACCATCAACCCATTACCACCATGCATTCTAAACCATGTCCTGAAGTGCAATATGTACAAGTTTTTTGAACACCTCCAGGGATGGTGACTCCACCACCTCCCTGGGCAGCCTGTTTCAATGCCTGACCACTCTTTCAGTAAAGAAGTTTTTCCTAATATCCAATCAAAACCTCCCCTGATGCAGCTTGAGGCCAATCCACTCTGCTTTGCTATGATGTGACCAGTCATGCAAAGAAGACCTGAAATGTGATGAAAGCTATTTTTAAGAGAAAATGTTATTTTTGTGGGGTTTACTGTTGTTAATAAACTAAGAGTGTTTGGCCAATATTTTGGCATGGGAGATGGTAAATAAAACCTGACCATGGTGAATTTCTCTGCTTTCAAGCAAAATGAAAGATATTTAAATTTAACATGAATTTCTGTGGCTTTTGTTAGACAAATACAAAACAAATTGAGAACTTAAGCTCAGCAGCAGCAGACTTGGGTCAATACAAGCCCTTCAGATTAATGCATCTGAAGATAAGAGAGTTGAAAATACTGTATTTTGGGCACTGTGATCTGAGGTCAGGGTAATCTTCCACACAGGAGCCCGACAGTCTTGTATGTTTTGACTGAGCTCTTCCCTATTCTCACTGCAAAGGGTAGCAGTGGCCTCCCGCTGAGAGATGATGCCATATTTGAGTCCTGTGTGATCTGGGTTCAGTCCTCTGCTCTGCTAAAGCTTCCCTATGTCTCATTTTCCCTTAAATAATCTAACAACACATGCTTCCTCGTGCCAGCCTGTGGTCAGGGGAGCTGCATTAAGGACTGCAAATTGCCAAACTACCAGTGACGTGATCCATGCAAGTGCGATGGGCAGAGGCTGATCCTCAGGTTGAAAAAGACACTGAGAAGTTTCCCCTCTCCAAGTGTTTCATGCCCCTCACCGTACATTTCACAGTTACCCCCAGGAGTCAGCTACAGGACCGATCGACCCCTCATAGCCCTGTAGCCCACCCATCCCAGCAGTCCATGCGTGGTCTTGTGACAATCGTGCTCTCCACCCTGCCAAGAAGAGCAGTCGGGAAGGGCCAGGCTGTGAGTCAGCAGGGGAGGAGCAGGACCCCATGCCCTTGGCTTCCTCCTTTCTTCTGCACAACAGTAGCTTGCATTGGCTCTTCCCCAGTTTCCCTCCACCCAGGTCCTGCTACTTGGAGTAAGAAGGTGCCTCGTGGAGAACTTGTCCCCACTTCCATGGCCATTAAACCCCCTGTGTATGGAGGGTGGACACAGTCCTACTTTCCTTCCCAACCTCCATGTACTTTTTGAGGGAGCATCCCAAGCAGGAAGGCTTTAAAATCCCGTAGGAGCTGGGCAGGAGGAGGTAGGAGGGAGAGTGAAACAGAGCCCTTACCACCTACGATGATAATCTGGTCTCCAATCACGACAGCTGGTGCACAGACATTCTTCACCACTCTGGTCTCCATCCGAAACCACATATTCCTGGAGACATGGTAAACCTGACAGATAAATAAAGATACACATGCAGCTGTTTATGTTGCATTTTAACTGGCAATTGTAATTACAGAGAAACTTCTGTTTTTTATTTTGTCCTAGTGAATACAGTCCACTGGCTTGAGCTGCTGGAAATACGAGGGCTTACCCACTTTTTTTCCTAATATGTCCCCTTGGAAAGCGTTCTAGTCATCCAGGCTTGTCTGCTCAGGAGATGCTAGCACATGCACTAAGGCAGAGTGTATCTGCCATGTGCAAGCTTCTCGGCTGTAAATCTTTGCACGGCCATTAAATTGCTGTAACTCTTGGATAACGCTCTCCCAAGGCGCAAGCCATTTCATTTCATTTTCCTGTTATTCTGTCTATTCCTGCCTTAGCCTTAGCAATTTCCTGGGCAAAAAAACCTCAACTTCACCAGCTCTGCTGGCAGCCACTGTGTTTGCCCAGCTGCTATATTTGAGCTGGTGGCTGGTATGCACTCAGACATGCAAAGGGACTTCTTGATGGGACGTAGAGTTGTATCTAAGTCATCAATTTCTGTGAGAAAAAGAGCTGTTTCCAGATGGGGATCATTCAGTCATCTGTATTTGGGTGATGCAAACTTTTACATCATGTCATCCGCTTCTTAATATACCAAATATCTCCAGGACATCTCCCCACTAACTGATAAATACATTTCCTTCCCTCGATAATCAAGTAGTGTTATCACCGTCAAGAAGTATTGCTCATGTGCTGGCTGCTATAGTAGCCTTTAATGAGCCTTCTTTGTTAAAACACCTAAACTAGTGAAAAACACTCACGAGGAAAGTAACACTACAATTTTGCTAAAGCATCAAATCAGATAAGAAAGGATTTCATGTATTTTTTCCTCCTAATAGAGCGTAACCCCTGAAAGCATGCAGAAAGCCAGCAACATGTGGCAGGAGCCACATATTTAACACAACTGTTTATACGAAATAATTGTCAGTTTAAGTCCTGGCCCTTTGATGAGTGGGAATCTAATCGCTCTAATGATTGCAAATCTTTGCTTTCGCTGCGAGTGAGCAGGTGCGCGGCCGAGACCCCAGCTCAGCCGCCAAGTGGAAAGCACAGATTTCCGTGAGATTGGCTACAGGCATGAGGCCAGGTAGGGGGGTCAGCCGCTGCCTGCCATCACATCACCTGCAACAGCCCTGGCCCCAGTGCCCACCAGCAGCAGAGCTGACTGACACCCAAAGAGGTACCTCGGGGCTTGTGCCTGAAAAATACTCAAAGAGGAAAATGAAAGAGTTGCAATGCTCCTTGCAGACAAGACTTCCCTGAAGCCATGTGTCAACCCTTCCTGCCTCTTGCTGCAGCTCACAATAAAGTTTTTTAGAGAGTTTGATTTCCTCAGGAGGGTGATAATCTGCTGAATACCTTCGATGAAACTGCCTATGACAAGCAGGACTGACCATTACCTGGATCAGCCGGACAGGGTTTTGCATAATGTCTTCTCCCCCAAAGAGGTAGACCCTCTGATCTTTGGCAGCAATAGCAGGGTGAAGGACAGCAACAGGCATATTTGCCATGCTCTCACAGGTGTTGTAGACGCTATCATATCTTTCCACTGAATTCAGGATTTCCTGGTTTTCTCCAATTCCACCGAATGATAAAATATAATTTTTATATGCCAAGCTTCTGTGGGAGTAGCGTGGAACTAACATGTGCTCAGCCAGCCTCCACTGATTGAGTTTGAGGGAGTAAATGTAAATATTATCACTGACCGGGCTTTTCCTATTGCTAACAGGCATCCCTCCAAGCACATAAATATTGCTGTGTAAGCTCACTGCAGAGGCTTTGTAGAGGCGCATGGGAAGTTTGGCCAGGCTTAGCCATTGGCTCGTCTTGTCATCATAGAGCAGGACATCCCTTGTTGTCTGCTGGCTGTCCTTCCTGCCACCAATGATGATGAGGAACTCTTGGTTGGAGTACCTGCGAGGAACATGAAGCATGGGCTTGATGTCAGGCGCGTTGGTGCTATACAAAGAAAACAAGTGTCTCCGGGTTGACTCAAGGATGCTCCTGCAAGTGGGTGAGGACTGAACGAGGGAGTCATTGGCAATGAAGTGGAAGAGGAAAGTTGGATGGACGTACTGAAGCCGAACCTTCTTGAACAACTCTTGGATGTAGCCTTGTCTTGCCTGGAGGTCATGCCGGATCCAGACCATCAGTGTCTCAAAGACCTGCTCCTCCTCTCCACAGAGCTCATCATCCCCAAGGTAATCTATTAGCTCCAAGGGACAAAGGTCCTTCAGGTCGTCAGAAGAGGCCACCTCAGGAAAGCATTTCAAAGCCATAGCCTTGGCTTTCTTATTCAGGCTTTGGCAGTTCAACACTTTTGCCAGTCTGACCATGCTCAGACAGTTGTCAGGAGTCAGCTTGTCTTGGAGGTAGGAAGAACAGGCCTCAAACAGCTTAGCGTACTGCAGGATGGAGGCCGCCTCCAACAGGCACAGGACATTCTCAGAGGATATAAGAATCTCCCCTGTGTAAACATAAAGGATAATCTGATCCAAAATCTCGGCCTCGATGCCCTTCAGGGTGACTTTAGCCTGGCGACTCTCTCTGAAGTCGTTACAGAACATCGCCTTGAAGTACGGACTGCTGGAAGCCAGCACGTTTCGGTGGCAGGGGATTTCGAAGGCCCCGGAGCAGAGGGTAACATCAGTCAGCATCCTGCTCTGCCGCAGAGAATTCAGCTGCCTCAGCAGTTCGGAGGAGAAGTCATGGTCTTTGAAGAGAAACTCCTCAGTGGATCCGTCCTCCATAGCAAAATAGGAGAGAGATGAATTCTGGACTTGGTGGGAAAACCCAAATTCTTCGCAGCTTTTATTGAAATATCCAGCTCCAAGGGAACAAATCGGGGCTTTGATGTTGCTCTAAATATCCGTTCACTGTTACGCATAAAAATGGAACATGGATTAAGCACAGTGGGAAAATAATAAAGAAGCTAAAAGGTCGCTAAGACTCTAAAATTTTCATAAAGTTATCAGATAGGTTGCAGCTCTGAGGTCAGCACTGCCTGTGTCCCTGGCAAGAAGCAAAAGCACTGAAGTTATCTCACTGATTTGGGATGAAAGCTGGATGACTGAAGCGATTGGTTTGTTCCTTTTAATCACGTTGAATAAATGTGCTTAGACATTTATTCACTATTTTAAAGTATTAGCAGTTTAGTAGCTTGCGCCTCTTTCCCCTAGAGTTAGTCACTCCCAAAGAATGTAAATCTGGCAGAGCTGAACTCTGCAGCAGGGCAAACGAAACCCTAGAGACTGGGAATCTGCATTAAAACGGTTATTTATTAACTCTGCTTAGCTGTGGGGTTTTTTTTATGTTAATCAGACACACAATGACTAAATTAAGTGCCAGGCAGAACAATATGATGAATATTGTCATGGCTAACTGCTCGACCTGCAGTGAAACGGTAGGGTAGAAAAATTTACCTTCTGTTGTCCGTCACTGCATTCACTTACTCTCTGCCGTTTATTCTCTGCTGAGATTTTCCATAGCTAGAGCCTGGATAAAAACCTATAAACCCACAGGACGTTTCTTTCAGTAGGTAAGTGATTCATAGAGGGTGATTTCTGGCCGTGTTTATTCTGCAGTCACTTTTGCCGCTCTCGGGAGCTGTGCGCAGGAGCGGCGAGGCGGAGGGGCACTGTATACATTCCAGCGCTAAGAATAGGCGCACGCGGGCTGCTCGCTGTTATCACATGTGACGCCGCCGTTGCCTTTTGCAATGACCTGGCCAGTACTGAGCATGCCCGAGTGGTGTTTTTCTGGCAAATGTTTACATATAATAAATAGACGCGGAGAGGAAAGTTCACTTATAAAAGTCCTGGCCGTCTGTTTGGAAATAGCGGCAGGACCCTGTCCTAAAGTGCCTGGGAACTCTAGAAGCCTGTAAACAGTCTGCAACGCCTCGTGCTAGGTAATGCATTGTCACCGTGCTTCCATGGAAGAAGAGGGAGAGTGAAGGGCTTCCAGGGACCCTGGTGGGATGGTCCGTGTCTCCACCTTATGGAGAGATCAGGGGAGCATTGGCCCGTTGCAGTCTGGTGGGAGATGCTGATGCAGCGGGGCCCCCGCGCCCAGGGCTGTACCAAGGTGGGCAGGGAAAGCCTGGCTGCCTCCGCCAAGTAGAGGACAAAATTCACTCTTGGAGCAATTTATCTTTGTGATGCCACTTGATATTTCATATAGAAAATAACCAGGTTGTGGCCATTTGCGTAAATACCTCAGCTCCCTGAAACCCTTAGCAAAGATCTTCTCAAGCAGGTGGCTTGAGGAAGCTCAGCGTTACGGGTGGGAGGACTGGAGTGGGTTGCTGCAGTGAGTCCAGCAAGCTGGAAACCATGGTCCCAGGGTGGCAGGTCCCAGGGTGGCACTCGGCTCCCTGGGGCAGATGCCTCGATGGGGTTTCTAGCTGCAGATGCCTGCACGTGAACAAGGTGTCTGAGCTCCTTTTGCAGCCAGTGAGGTCTAGTCAGTACAGCTGAATCTGCTGAGTTATTCAGGTCACCGGTAAGTACCACCTATATTTGGGCAGGTGAACAGTCCTCCAGGCACTGCTAAGTCTCCATGGGTGCTCAGCTGCCTCAATCACATGTAGGTGTCCATGTTTAACACTCCCATGGTATCTGCAAAGAAACCCTTCCCCAGGGCTGGAATCAGTTGAGCACCTTGTGCCAGTGGAGGATCCTCCACAGCCCCAGCTGGTCCCCGGCTGGGGTCTCCAGCAGGTCCAGCATGATGTGTTTCAGCTCTGTGCCACTTTCCTGGGTGTTTCAAAAAAAAAGGCATCAGCTGCCCATGCCTGGGTAACTGAATTGGGCCCCTCATCTGTGCTGAAATTCTTCCCCTTGTTCTGGGATGAGATTCAGTCCAAAATGTCATTTCTAAAGCATCGCTACCACAGGGAAACACAAGGTTAAAGCAAAACTTCTTTTCATATTTTCAAAGCCAATGCTCACAGGTGGGTCACGTCTGCACCTAGTCACAGCGAGGCAGATGAGCGAAAATCATTGGGATCCACAGTTCCCTTATGTCAGCTCCCGTGCCGTGCTAATGTTTGTGGTCCTCCATATGTTCCTGCCTCCGTGACCCAGCAGACTGCAGGGATGGGGGCAGCCTGTCCCTCTAAAAACAGCAGCTTTGCATCACGGGTCATGCCGTACGTGGCCTTTCCCAGAGACTTTTCGATGCAGCATAACAACATGGTGAAATGCCTGAAGGCTAGACAAAACCCTGAAGGCCCAGACCCATGTTAAAGACAGGGTGGAGTCGGGCTGGCATAGCTTTCTGGAAGCCGCAGCATCTTCCCTTCCTGCACAATCTGTGCGTGTGCGTGTACACGTGTGTGTGAACGGCCAGGCGAGGTGAGGGAGGGGAAGGGCAGGAGCCACCGGGCTTGACTCCTGCGGAGGAGTCACTTTGAGGGTAAACATGGCAATGTACAGCCTTTTCCCCCTCCTGGAGTAAAGAGATGACCCGGAGGATGATGTTGGGGCACGAGGGAAAATGCGCCCTCCCCTCCCTACTCCCCGTCGCCACTGCCTCACCAGCTGGCCATGATCTTGCTATAAATATTTAGAGTGGCATTAAAAACCCAAAGGAGAATTTCTCTCTCCTCGTCCAGAGAACATTAGCTACCCAAACAAAACGCCCTCTCGCTTTCTTTCTTGTTCTGTACGTATATGCTCTCGCTGTGGTCCGTTTTGATGATTGATTTAGCTTTATATCTCCGTTCTGCCTCTAACTCTTCGCTGCCTGTTTAGTTCTGCCTCTTCCTGGCAGTGGCTGTGGATTATTTTTTTAACCCTTAAAGAAACAAATGATGCTATCTGACTTTACTAATGACATTGTTTTATGGGGTCGGGGAAGGGTAGGTGGGATGTTCTTCTGCTTTAGATACTGATAAATGTGGCATTTATTTAGAAGCTCCCAGGCTCGAGGGCTTTGCATGGTTATGCAAACTCCTGCTAACCAAGAGTACAGCGTGTGCTGTTTAAATAGCTTACTGCTCTCGGGGGGGTTGCTGCTCCCTGCTGAGTCCCCACACAGGTCCCTGCCAATTTGGGGCCAAGGCTCCCGAGCAATGAAGTTCCTGCTGCCTGCTTTACAGCTCTGTCTTCTTTCTTTCCCAGAGATTACGGTTTCAGACACATCTCCAACCAAGTGGGCACATCAGCACTGCTTAGTTAGGATTGCCTTTATAAATAAACTAGAAATCATTTTTCATGGCATATCCCAGAACATTATGTCCTATACAGCCCTTCCTGCAGCAGCATGAGCCCTGGTGAGTGGGAAGAGCTGTTTCTTCTGTGGGACAGCGTAACTTGCCTGAGAAAGTCTATTTCTGAATGAGTTCTTGAGGTGAGTTTCCTAGGCTGGCATGCTATTGACCGAACCAGGCCTTGAGTCGTCTTTTTTGGGAGGACAGGATACTGCGTTAACCACAAGACGAGGATGTTGCACGAATAATAAGCTGGCCTGAACACCATGTGCAAGTGGGAATGTGGGCTCGTTCGCAGGTTATGTGACCCAGCAGCACTGGGGGACGTGATGCTGCAGGTCCCCCATAGTCCTTGAGAGAGGCTGGAGCCATTGGGGGCTGTTAAAAACAGCAACCCTCTGCAATGGCTGCTGCATGAACTCCATCAATGGCCAGTTCCTAGAAAACAGAGACGTCTACCAAAGAATGACCATTTTGCTGCAATGCTGTGTAGTCACCCTACTCCTTCTGCTCTCTCTCCTTAAGTGTTTGGGATTGCTCAGTTTTGGAATTAGAATGGCTGAACCTTTGATCTGACCCAGAGCAGCTCTTCTTATGTTTTAATGTAATGGGATGATGAAATGTCTATTACCATGCACTAAGCAACAGAGTGGAAAAAAGCTGTAATCTAATCGGCCAGCAGACAGGTGCACAGAGGAGATTGGTGGTTAGACAACTTCTGAAACTCATACACTGATCCTATTACAATTCAGGTGAAAATGAACAAATATGGATAAGGAAAAAAGACTGTTCAAGGCAGAGACTTCACTGAGCTCATTCAGTATTAGGTGCACCGCCCCGATGACTACCAGCCCACATAGTTATCAAGAAAGAGATCATCCCTTTCCACAGATTTGCAGTCTAAATAGACAGGGAGACAAAAAAAAAAAAATTCCTTATGATGGTCTTTATAAAACTGGGAGAGGCAACAAACCCCAGGATTAACATTCCTCATGGTAAAAGGAGACAATTACAGGGATCATAATTCATCAGAGGTCATGAGTTGGAGAGGGTGGGAAGATGCCCCAAGCAGTAGTGGTGGCTGGCTGGGTGACAGCCTTCAGCCCAGGCTGGGAGAGCAGCCAGCATTGCCTGGGATGCCGCGTGCCCTGGCAGTGTGGAGATTGGTCAGTAGGTCCTGACCAGGGTAAGATGGGCACCTGACACCATTTTGTTTATTATAAGCTGGAGGGGAGAGAAATATGGGAGCAGAAAGGAAGACAAAAGTGTTGGGGAATTATTAGATTTAAGTAATGCATATTTACATATGCATGTAGACCTATCTAATGAATATGTGCTTTGAAAGAGCAAAGGTATGGCTATACTAGCAAATTACTGTCAAGAGATAGCATGGATAGGGACCTTTCTACTCAACACGTATGTTTGCATCTGACCCAGCTGGTCATACCACCAGGAGATGTAATTCCTTCACATGTGACGTCTGGGCCAGACCTGTGAAGGAAATGTCTCCCCATATCCAGCACCTGGTTTTGGACTCATCCTGACACTCCCCACTGAAGCAGCCTCTTTGAGTCCTGTCCGTGCTTAGCCGAAGCCCAGTGTGGATCTACTGTTCGCTTCACAGGATTGAGAAAACAGCCCTTTGATCCCATCCTCTAGCTTCCTGGTTTGACATTTCAGATTCACTGAAGGCAATGAAACTCCCCAAGGTAGCAAGTAGGGGAGAAGACATTGAAAAGTAAACAGAATCCGGTATGAATATAGAGAGTTGATGGACAATTGTACATGACAATAAGATTAAGTCCTTCGTATTACTTCAGGCAAGAGAAATACAATGACTATTCCACACAGCACTGCCAGGTTTGGTCTCCTGCTCACAAACATATCCCCTAGAGTTATGGGAAGATTGTGCTGGGGAGCTCCTGGGAGCTCATCTTGTGCAACTTCCTGCTCACAGCAGAGTTAGATCAGGCTGCTCAGGAACTTGTCCAGCTGTATTTTTGAAATGTTGAAAGATGGAGATTTCACAGCCTCTCTGGACAACCTGCTCCAGTCCTGAACCACTCTCCTGGTGAAGATTTTTTTCGTATGTCTGACAGGAATTTCCTTCATTTCAACTTGTGAATGCTGCCTCTTGCCCACAGAGAAGTCTGCTAACTTCCTTCTGCTGCTACTTGTTGGCAACTATCTGGTCTTCTTCCTATTCTTTAAGTCCAGATACCCTTATGATCCTTCTCTCTCATTCCTTTGTAACTATGCATTACTCATTTTCTCAGCAAACATGATTTCCCCAAGTGCCTTATCACCACAGCTGTTGTTCACATTGGTATGATACTTAATTCTGAACTAAGCCTTAGTTTAAGACTTGATTGAATCTGGGTTTGGTTCTGATTTTGTAGGCGGGGTAACAGACTACATCTGTAGACACTGGTCTTGAAATTTGAACGCAAATTTCGAACCCCTGACCTAAACTTTTGTTATAGAGGCATAGGGACAAGATTTACTCTTACAGATTGGAGACACTGAGCAACTTCACAAGTGTCACTGCCATCATCGTATGTATTGTGTACGGAGAGAGAGATATAGCATGTAATTCAATAATGACTTTGGCCCAGTATGTGTGGGTGTGAAGATGTGTGGGCTCCTGGCTTGGTTTCAGGCCAATCTCTAATTAAAGAGAGAAAGATTAAGATGAAAGCAATTGTACTCTTCCTTCTTTAGTCAGAATGACCTACTAGTGTTAATTAAAACAGTCTTCAGGCAAAAATAAATCTGGCTGCCAAAGTTATGCTCTTCACATTAAATAAGGACATAGCTGGGTTTAAAGTGTGCTGAGCTTCTAGAGGTTTCACAGAAACAACTCATATAGCTTTGGGCACTCTTGTTGGAATATTTTAAAACAAATCCTTTGCCTAAACCAGCTCCTTCATGTGCATTTCAGACACCCACTGGCTTTTTCTTCAGACTACATCATTTGAGAACGGGTACCTGCCAGCTTATCTTGGACTGAACACACAGTGTGACCTCTGGAGGATAAAATGTCATCAGAACACTGGACACCTAAGTAGATCATTCCTCTATCCTTTCTATAGTCTCTGGTTACAAGAGCCCCATGGCAACAGCAACAAGGAGATACGCAGATCCTGCACTGCCCCGCTCTTTCTGGGTCTGAACATTAAAGTGCCTTTGATAAAGTAAAATCCGGAATTATACGGTTCATTGCAGGTTCAGGGTCTGCCTCTGATATATTCAGGTTGCTAGAAATGTTACCAAAGGGGGATCAGGCCTCTAAACTGACGGAACATCTTGTTACACCTGTGTGGCACACAGATCATCCTTCTTAAAAGCCCTCCCTCTTTCCCATCTCCCATTTATTTTGCCTTATCTTTAGAGACTATAACTAGATGGCCAGGTAGTGCTGTTGTGACATTGATAGAACCAGGCAGAAACAGGTCCAGTGCTTCAGAAATACTGTTTTCAATGGGAATTAGACACCCTCAGCCATCATACCTCAGAGGATTCAAGACTGAAAGACCCTTCCCCTTGCAGAGCGGTACACTCAAAAGGGGGAAGGGACCAGACACAGTGTCCACAAGCCCATCTCCTTGACCCCGACTCTTCTCTGTCTCTTCTTATTTGTCAGGCCCTGCCATATTATTTTTCATCTACATCTTCTCTCACACGATTATAGGATTTTAGGATAATTCAAGGAGGAAGGGAGCTCCGGTGGTCTCTAGTTCATCCTCCTGCTCAAAGCAGAGTGAGCCATGAGATCAGACCAGGTTGATCAGGGTTTTATCCAGCCAGATCTTGGAAACCTCCAAGGATGGACACCATGCAACTGTCCCAAGGCCCATGTCTGCCTCTGTGGTAACAGCATTTCCCTGCCTGACAGATCCACCTCACGAAGCCCCATGTCTTCCCCAGCTATTCTCCTGCACTGTATCCCAGGAGGTGGTGCCGAATAGGACTGCAAGTCCTTATCTCCTTCATGGGACAACTTAGGAGGTGACTATGCCGAGAGGGCAGCTCACAGACAGAGAAACCACTCCAACCTTTCCCGCTGATAGCAGGATTTTGTCATGGTCTGACATAAATCATTAATTCACAGTCCTCAGGTTGTTTAAAGAGCTGTGATAATGGGCTGAGAAGAAATAGCTATCCGTTTTCTCTTCGCACAACTGTAATGGCATGACATGGCACCCGTCAAATTGGGGAAAGAACAGGGATAATCTTCAGAACCAGAGAAAGGCAGAAAAGCTACCCAGAAGCAACAATGACAGAAGATTCCTCCACATATGCAAACACAAAGAGGTCAATTTAGATTGTTTTTTTATCGTGTCTTTATTGCTTAAGGACATTTGGCGAGATAGCCATAACATAAACCTCATGTCCAGCACTACTTGGCAACACATTTCCCAGCTGGAAAGAAAATAAATTGGATATTTTTCTTTGTGCTAATGCCACATTTTTTGGATGCTATTTTGGAAACTAACCAAGAGATGGCTGCTCAGCATGCCTCTTCGTTCTTCATGGCTTTTTAGTGCAAAAGAGCCAGCAGTAACTTTCTGAAGTCCCCAGATGTATCAGATCGGACAGCTTCAGCTAACGACTTCTTGTACATTTGCTGGAACTTCTCCTTTATTGCTGGCAGGTCGCTCTGAGGAGACACCAAAAGCCTCTTTAGAAGAGTGGGACGTTCTCTGAGTAATATGCCCTGCTCCCACCAGGACCCCTGGGGTCTGATCCAACATCCATTGCACCCAGTGGGAGGAGGAGTGGAGAAAGCAGGAGGTCTAAAAATCTTGGAGGACTTTCAGCTCAACATTTGGGTTTGAGGTAAGCCCGTGTCATATGAGGTGGCGAGGGGACGCTAGCTGCAAAGAGGGGTAGGGGCCTGTGTGGAGAGCCATGCTGGGGCGGCTGGGGGCATCTCTGCCTGGCACACAGCAGTGCCATGTGGGCACAGCCTTGGTACCGGACAAACTTGCATAGGTCGTCGCGGCAAGCTCCTGAGGCCTCCCCATGGTAGCGAGCAGGGAAAGAGGCACTTCCAGGAGTACAGCTAAAAGCGAGTTTTGTTCCATCCACAGAAGTAATTTTCTGCTTACTATGGGGGGAGAATTAAATGCCGTGTCTGGAGCTTTGCTGTGAAAAGGCACCCATGGCATGAGTCTGATCTTTATTACTGCAGGCTTTAAATGTTATCATTATTGGACCATGTCTTAACAGAGGCTACCCTGGAGCCTAATTTCTCACACTGCCAATCATTGAGAAATATGCTCTCCATGTCCCTGTGAACGACTCCTCCTCTACGTCAAGACTGCAACAGCCCTGGGTTTTACAACCTACACAGCTTAGAAGGAAGGAAGACTTAAAGACTGTGTTTAAGATCTCAAATGTCTCGTGCAGTTTTGTGCTTTATAAAATGACAATTATCTCCTTTGGCTCTTTATTTTAATTCCCTCCTCCCCATCTGTTTTTCCCAGCTGGGATCAGAGAGAATTGGCACCATATGTTTATAAGCAATTCTCAATTTGGGAACTGCTGCTTTATCATTACTTAACTAGGAATTTACTTTTACACATCCTACTGGGGCCACACCTCCCCATGGGTTAATTTTAACCAGGTACAGTTGACTCTGCTTGAAATTGCCTGCATGCTTTCTGGTTTAGTTCTTCTGAAAACAGAAATAGATGCAATATCAAAATTAGAGTTTCCTGGGTACAAAGGCAGAGTGTGACCACTGATGTCATCGGGATGAAATGGGTTGACTGAGCACATGATCTAACAGGACTCACTCTGTACCCTCCACGTTTGTATTTCTCCCAGAGCTGATGTGAGGTGTTACAGGTCGCAGAGTACCCTACCTCGGCCCTGGTCACAAGGATGCGAATCAAAGTCTCTTCATCAGTCCCGACTCCTTTCATCGACTTGTGCAGAAGTGTAGCGAAGTAACCTGGGCAGTCTTTGGCACACCTGACTAGAGAAAGCAGTAAGAGGCTTCATTATACTTGTATATTTACAGGTTGCGATACAACTTCAATGAGAAGGAAATGAATAAGGAAGAAATAAAGGAAACTCTCAGACATATGAGCTGGTAGGGCTTTTGTTTGGTCTTTGGTTTGGGTTTTGATAGGGGACTGGTCCCCTATCCGTACGCAAAGAGAAGGCTTGGAGGCTGAATGGGGGCATACATCTCTCCACGGGGAAAGCATGTTGCACAGTGAAATGATCAACACTACTCGTACTCTGCCATTCCACAGTGAAAACTAAATGAATGAGAACAACCATTTGCCCTTCTAGAGTTCCTCTTGCCCATTTATTCTTGGGGTAGTTGCTCACTCCACAGCTCACAGGGGCAAGATTTGGGAGAGCCCAGATCCAGATGGATAACAGCAATACCACTAAGATAACCAGAGCCAGGGCACAGGCTTAACTACTGGTCACAGTCATCCCCAGTGCTAAACTGCTGTCGAGGACCCCCTACATCTTTGTGGTGGCTGGCTGGCACACTTCCAATGATGCCCAGGCATCCATTGACAGCTATCAACAGCCATGGCCTTAGGGGCAGCTTGGAGGTGGCCATCCTGTGTTAGAGGACAAATAATTCAGCTGTGCGGAAAGGAACCGTGTCCAGAAAGTTTTATGTCTAAAACGAAGGGGTCCATTTCACTACTGAAAACTGGCTCTTCTTTTCCTGGCAAATGTCAGCTCAGTTTAGGGCTATTTTGATGGCTGCCGCTAGGCTGTACACAGACCCCAACAACTAATGTCAGAAGATGGCAAGAACTAGAAAAGAAAGCTCTTTTGTATTTTTTTACCAAGAGTGAGATAAGCCTTCTCCAGGTCTCCAGATGTTTCACTTTTAATGGATTCTTCTATGTCCTTCCCACACACCTACAAGGACAACAAAAAGCAGCCATCAGAGCCGCTCTCTGTAATGTCATCCCACCGCCCTAAAACCAGCATCAGATCTAGGATCCAATGACAAAAGGCCAATTCAGATCCTGTAGAGCCTTTCCAAGGGAGTAATTCCAGGGCAAATGAAGTTCTCTTCTGGTGTAAGCGCTCATAGATCCACTGGCACCGAGAGAAGAAGGTCTGTGTGGCCAGGTAAGGCACAATGGTTAACAGACGGACAACTTAAATCAAGCAGTTGCACATAACTGAGGGCTTCTAGGACAGAGAAGCTTCAGCTTCTTCTTGAGTGACCTCTAGTCAGGAGAAGCCATTTGAGCTTCCTCTAACCCCTCTATCATAGGCTCTGGGTAGCTCCTATACAAATAAGATAATGTTTGGAGCTTTACCACCTGTATGAAATTTTGTTACTTGTTGTCTTTGGCTTCCCAGGGAAAGTTTACAAGCACTGCAGTTGTTCCCAAGATTTTGTATTATTCTGTAAGAAAGGGGAAAACCAGACTGACTCTTGAAAACGGAGTTTATCCTGACTTTTCTGAACTCCTTGAACATCAAAGCCTTTTACTTTGCTCTGCATTGCCTATCAGGATGGCCCTGCATGGTTCAAGACTCTAGTGGACTTTCAGGTCAGAGCTGGGAAAGCACAGGTACAAGGCAGGAAGGGGTACCTCCTGAGGATATGGCTTAAGTTCTGCAAGACCTCAACCTGGCTTAGATCTGGCCCTATTTATTGTTCCAAATGCAGAGAAGGACTGATGTTTGCATGGCTCTAATCTTGGCCCACTGCTACTTCAAATACAGCCAAGCAGGATGTGGTCGATCGTTTTGGGCAACCTGATCTGCTTGGCTTTAGGAATCAAAAAGCCAAGGTAGCTTGGCTATCAGAGTACTTCACTGAACCCCCAGGGTTTGGGCCGCTCTGAGGGAGAGAGTATCAGTGGCTGGTTTTGTTCTCCTGCCAGCAACAAACCAAAACTTGGATTAAGCTGCAAACATTTTTCCAACTATGGGTTGCTTATTGTGCTGACACTGAAATATGGCCTTGACTTCAGTGCCTAGGGTTACAGATTTCTGATGAACTCAGAGTCATCCTAGGGAAGCTGAGGGCTATGAGCCAGAGGCTGGAGGGGGGACTCTCTCCTGATAATAAATGTCTCTGCTGAGCTTCCACCTCACTGTCAGGAAAAGGACCTTGAACCTCCCATTGCTTTGACTTTCTCAGGCCTTTTCCAGGTGAGAGGTCTCAGTGGCAGTCAGCCCCAGGCCCAGGCACGAGTAAAATATGCCTGGTGGGTGACACAGCTAGAAGTACCAGACAGCTGGGATCCTGCTGCCTACCTTGCCTTATGTTTGGAGACAGAGGAGAGTGCAGCAAAGTACCTGCACAAGCTGTCACCCCCAGCTTGGACAGAGACGAAGAGGCTGGAGATGCGCCTCTGCCCAGCCAATATGAGCGTGTGAAATAAGGCCATCGGGAGGAGACACCTTGCCAGGCTCTGCTTTGGAGAAGAAGAGGAAAAGACTAGAAAAGCAAAACCCTGCTTCAGGGCAGGAGTTTGCGAACTTGTCCCTGTGCTGGTCCTCCTGCAGGAGAGGGGACACCCACCATCGTGCAGCTGTGGGAAGGAAACGACATTGCAACATTTATTTGGCTGGATGTTGTGTAGGTTATGAGGGGGAACAGGTTCTTCGCTGGCAGAAGAGACAGCTTTTATCCCCTATTTCCATAAGATCAGGACCCAGCTGTATAAAAATGTTTTCCAATATTCTTAAAGCATTCAAGAACCTTTAAAACGCCAAAGAAAGGTTCGCCTGCCCTCCATGTCATCGTAGGGTCTGCAAACTACATGTTAGGCCCTATGCAATCCACATCACAGAAGAGAACAACCCACCTTTTCGTAGGCTTGAAAAGTAGCTCTCAGCTGACTATAGCTTCTCTTTGCCAGGACCACATTGAAAGCCAGCTCCTCTGTTCCCCAGCGGCCTTCTCCTGCCTTAAAGATTACATGTTATTTTTCTGAAGCGCTTGTTTATTCACAGTAGAGACAGAAAGTCAGCCAGAGCCCTTGATCCACCAAGCTCCAGCCTGTGCCCCCCCTTGCTCATCTCCTTACACTGCCATTGCCCCTGTGCTTGGCATGTTCAGTTGCCCTTCAGGCAGCCCTTGCTGCGCAGCACGGGGAAAATGTGGATTTTTCCACCATTGCACTTACTTTATACAGATCTGTGGCATCTTGCTCAGCGAGCTCTGCATTGATCTGTTGGGTCTCATCTCGGGTTGCCTAGAGCAAAGCAAATGACCGTAAAAAAATCAGACCAAGTGTTGGTTGCATTTCTTAGTGGAAGGGAAGATTGTCAGCTCGTGGCCCTCACAAATATTTTGGCTATAGTTTTGCTGCCATCTGCTGACAAATACCTAGTGATGGGGCACGGTGGGAGTTGGTGGTACAGTTTTGAACAGCCTATTAGTGTTTACCACAGCCCTTGGTTTTGCTGACTTTAGAGGTGAAGCCTGTATGCTAGGGCTTATCTCCTGGTTTTGTTTGCTGTGTGCTGGGACCCTAATGAGACTGGAACTTAATGAGACTGCAGCTCTGATGCCTCTGGAGCAGGAAGGGACTATCAGGGCTCGGTAGCTGCACAGCAGTAGACAGCTCTGTAGATGCTCCCCTGTGGCTGATCCCCCTTGTCTCCAGCATCCTTACCATCCCATGGGTGTTCCTGCTCCCTCACCCAGCCAGCTTGTGTCCAGAGCAGAAACAAAATCAGAGGAAAACCTGGTCTGAGTTTGGAGTTAGCCTTGCTTTGAGGAGGGCCAAGAGGTCCCTTCCCACATGGGTCACTCTTTTGTTCTGGTTTCTGCTGGTTTTTGTGTGTATTTTTCCACTGGTGGGAAGTGTTAGCATGTGTGGGCAGGCACTGGGGTGGGAATGGGGCTGAGATGTACTGACAGAGCTGGGGTAGGACCCGCCCAACACAGCCTTTGGCTCTCACCCCCGGAGGGCTGAGCTGCTGGGTAAGTACAGCACCTTGGGCTCAAATCACAAAGATTCTCAGGAAAGCAGCTGGTGTATCCATCATCCAGCTACTGCAAAAAGATTCCTGGTACCTACAGTGAAGTGCTGATAGTTTTTACGATGCTGGATATACCCTGATAATTGCAAAATATTTTCCTGACTAACCCGTACACTCTGAGCATTCACTAACACTGTAATTCCTGATAGAAATTATAAAGAACTAATCTACAAAAAGATGTATGAACAATTATGTATTTGCCACTCCTGAAAATATACCCGAAGAGGTTGAAGAGAGCTGTATCAACGCTTTCCAGAATGGGAATCTAACTGTGGTGTATTTAGCGATGTGACTGTTAGGTCTTTAAAGCTTCTTCTATTTACTGAATCTTTTCATTTCTCAGGGCTGTCTGACCAGACTGGCCACCCCATTGCATTTCTAGGTGTGATCCTACTCTTCTTAGTTATATTGTGTCTTTATGGACATACTAATTTTTTTCTTTATTTCATGCAGGTGGTTTCAAATAAAGCATGTTTTAACGGAAAACGTGCTTTCTGGGTGAATGGAAAACTAACATAACAGCAATTTCTTTCCTACTTGTTCTGTATCTATCTGAACTGCAAACTCCTAAGCTGAGCTGGAAATCAGATTTTGCTGATTTCAAGGAAATACCTCTGCCAGGTAGCTGCATAAGAGGAAAGCCCCCAGCCTTACCTCTAGCACAGTGACTAATATCTTCTGCAGGGAGCCACTTGTGTCACTTTTAACATCTGACTCTAAATCCCTGTCAAAGACTGTGGAGAAAAAAAAACATCTGTGAGGGTTCACCCAGTAATAAAGGCTTTAAATGAAGGTGTTTGAAAGACAATACTACTTACGCCGTTTGTATGCCTGCTTTATGTTTACAATTTCCTAGGGAAATAAATCAAATAAATAAATAAGCAAATTAATAAATAAGGAAAAATATTTATAAAAATAAATAAATAAATGCAATTAATTAGTAAATAAATAAGCAAACAAAACTCCAGCAAGACAGTACCATGCCCATGTTGCTTGAGGCATAGCAGGGGTGGGAGGAGCTGAATTCCCACTCCCCACTCAGGCCACAGAGACACAGTGCAAACCCAGCCCGGTTCAGGGCAGCATTTCGATGGAAGCCTGACTTGTGCAGGCATCCCTCTGGTTTTACTTGTGCTTTGGCTTAAGCTAAAGGGCTTTTTGAAGAGGATGGCATTCCCATTCCTGGCAGGAGCCACCTCTGACCAGTCAGAGCAGTGCCAAAACTGCTGTCAACAGGCATCCAGGGCTTTCTCTGTCATCGGTGTTGCTTCTCTACCACCCACAGGAGATACGAGTAGGACCGAGGAAGGAATTTGAATCACACTGCCCTCAACTCCTGCAAGAGTTTCAGCTCTGGTATGGCAACCTTATGGATGCAACCACCGACAACAGGCATTTCAGTCATGGAAGCTGATCTGATCTGTCCTCCTCCTCCTGGGGTGATGCTCTTGGCGAGCTCTTTGCCCTGCCATCTAAGGAAGGTCATGCATAAAAAACACTGGAGTGTCCCAACCTTGTTGTTTCGCGTGCAAAGAATCTCGATCAGCAGCGACTCGTCCGTCCCAGCGCCCTTCATCGCCTTCCGAAGCTCTCGGGCCTCGTACTCACAGGGCAGGTCCAGCAGAGCCAGCACAGCCTTTTCAAAATTCCCACTCAGGTCTCCCTTCAGGGTCTCTTCCATATCCTGCGGGGACAGTTGGAAGAGTTAGTGCAAACGCTTAGCCGGAATTACAGGGGGGGTTATTTATTTCAGGGCATTTCATGATTTCAAAGCTTCTTCTGTATCAAAACAGGAAAAAAACATAAAAATGGCTTTAAAAACATAGACTTTATGTTCCAAATAAATTCCCTAAAAATTTTTGTTTCATACTGAATGAATGGTTGTTCCATCTTCAAATACCAGCCAATATCAGTCCAGTTTGGACTCTTATTTATTTAAATAAATGCAGTCTAGTGTTTTTAAAAGCTTAACAGAAGAGTTTACTCTGCAACACAATGCAGAAGCTTTCTACTTTAAAAGAGCTGCAACAGAAGGGATTCAACTTCCTAAACTTCTCTTCCAGTTTTGGTTAAAATTGACTTATTGGAAAAAGCAACAAATTGCTACAAAGTGTTTTGGTGCCAAGCAATAAGCATTTTTTCCACCAAAAATTATTTTAAAAAAATCAACTTTCTGTGATACTATCTACTTATTTCAAAATTTAATGAGACCCCAAAGAAGAAGAATCTACTGTACGTTCCCTGAGAAGGATACCTACTGAAGATTTATTTGAAGCCCTATCTGCAGTTAACATTTCCTGTAGTACGGGAAGTACTTGACAAGTTCAGAACAACAACGGAGAAGCCCAGCTCTACATCTATTGCTCTTCAATATCCTCTTACATAACCACAAGTGAACACTCAATCTATTCAAGTCAGAGGCTGACATCAGTGTTGGAGCAGTTTCAACGCACACACTATGAACCTTGTCTACTCGAGCAGCAGGAGAGCGAAATGGTACAACTTGCAGCTCCTTCCCAGGAGATCCAGGCTGCCCAGGCAAGTGAGGAGGGTTGCTACATGCTAATCTAACTGGGGTATCTCATGGCATTTGCTCATTTCTAATGCATATTTTTAATAATCCTCATCAGAGAACTAAATCTATAGTATTTATGCAACCAGAATCCTTATCTTGCTTGCTCTAGGGTTTACAGATAGAGTGCTTTCAGTTTCAGTGTCGCCTGCCTTACTAATGTTGATTAATGACTAATGAGCAAGCAGGCCATAAGAAAATACCAATTTAATAACAAGCTCTGCAGGATTCAACTGTTTACCTAAATAATACATTGGAAGCTTTGTTTTTCTTACATGCAAAATCATCAAGGCAGTCTACATCTCCTCCTCCAGAAATCATAGAATCATAGAGTCACGGAATAGTACGGGTTGGAGGGGACCTTACAGATCACCTAGTTCCAACCGCCCTGCCATGACTCTCCCACCAGACCAGGCTGCTCAAAGCCCCGTCCCACCTGGCCTTGAACACTGCCAGGGAGGGGGCACCCAATGAGATTTCTTCATCAATGACCTGGATGAAGAGTTAGAATGTACCCTCAGCAAGTTTGCTGATGACACAAAACTGGGAGGAGTGGTAGACACACCGGAAGGCTGTGCTGCCATTCAGCGAGACCTGGATAGGCTGGAAAGTTGGGCAGAGAGGAACCTGATGAGGTTCAACAAGGGCAAGTGCAGGGTCCTGCACCTGGGGACGAACAACCCCATGCACCAGTACAGGCTTGGGGTGGACCTGTTGGAGAGCAGCTCTGCGGAGAGGGACCTGGGTGTCCTGGTGGATGACAGGTTGACCATGAGCCAGCAGTGTGCCCTGGCTGCCAAGAAGGCCAATGGGATCCTGGGGTGC
>Ga0065711_1027249_pt1 | contig 51922 bp, 30 predicted proteins | sample Hoacrofraction12_FD_59098 | JGI IMG/M metagenome (GOLD analysis project Ga0065711, IMG submission 59098) | Hoatzin crop microbial communities from Cojedes, Venezuela - Epithelial fraction 12 v2 (version 2) | ecosystem: Host-associated > Birds > Digestive system > Esophagus > Crop | place... | reverse complement strand
CCCGCCCCGCCTCGGGGCGACACCGGCGGCGCCCCCGCGGTGGCCGGCGTGGGCTGCGCTGCGCAGCCGGGGCCGTCCCCCACCCGTGTTTCCAGCCCCCGAGCGCCGGGGGTGTCCGCCTCCCCCCACCCTCCCCCGGGCAGGGCGGTGTCTGCGGGGAGCTCCGGGTGCCCCCGTGCCCTGGCACCGGGATCGCCGCGTCGTCGTGGCCCGTTAGAGAGGCTTGGCGTGCTGGGGAATGTGCTGGAAGCCCAAAGCTCGATGGCTCACCTGGCCTCGCTGGAGGGGGTCGGCTCTGAAAGGCTGGCTCCGCAACGCTCAGAAACGTTGCGACGAGCAGCAGGTGAGTGGGTAAAACTCCGTGCTGGGAAGACGCAACAACTGCCGCCAAACTTCACGTTGCTCGCGCTGCCCCGGTGCCCGCGCTCACGGGAGGACAGACAGCCCACCCCTCACGGAGAGTTCTCTCGCTTCCCGGCTTGTGCCTGTCGTGTTTGCGCTTCGCAAACAAGCGGTGTGTTTAAATGGTTGGGTTTGTGTCTTTTTTGCTCAAGCGGGTTTCACTGTGCGATTGACGTTAAAAGAATACGCCAGCACGATCCAGTGGTCCCGCCAAGCTAGGCGAGGGTTGGGAGGAGTTGAGCACATTGATGCGGAGTCATACGGACCGGTACTGTTTTCAAATCGTTACAGCAAAAATCTGTGACGTTCATTCTTTTTGCAGCGGTAGACTCCGCTTTGGATAAGACAATCTTTGCCTTTCCCGAACATTTTATTCTAATTCTTTATTTTGGGACCCAGCCTTTTCAAGGTAAGCCAGGAATCCGCGCAGTCGTGTTACAAACCGTGGTATCACGCTGTAGTCTAGTGATAGTAAGAACTAAGCGACAAAAATAAAATCCCTTACCTTGGTCTAGACTTCTGCAGAAGTAAGGCTATTTTCAGTTCCTCTTCTTACACCTCACGAGAGAGATACCAGAGTATCTGAATATTTAATGAGTAGTAAGCCAGAAGTCTGTAAGTGGTAGAAGTAGCAAGTATAACACACATTTTTTTAAGAGCAACATAGACAGGTACTTATCTGAAACAAGTTTAAACAATTTAATTTCACAAAATAAATAAACATTAATTATATATAGGCACATCTGCAAGCCATTCATAATGTAAGAAGATCAAAATCAAACAAAGCTTTCAAACTATAAATAGACCTGTAGAGATGAGGATAAAAATTGATTCAGGCATTTAATAAAAGCATTTTGACTCTGCTCCAACCAAGAAAAAGGTTCTGGTCTTCCACTCTGAAACCTAACAACCTAGTGGCACGCTGGTGCAATAATTCAGAAGACAATGGGAACACTGAAAATTTGGGTGCCATCACTCTTCTTACAAAGGCAATTGTTAAACGTATAAGCTTTTTCATCTAACAATGATTTATTATCTCTAGACTGAAGGTTTATCCTCTTTCTCTTTGAGTTTATAATACATGAGGCATATTAAAAAATATGATAGGTTTTCCAGTTCTGCCTCCTCAGCTAAATTTTGATTAAATGTAGCCAGCAGATACCAAGAGTTACTGACTAGTAAATGCCACTCTGAAATTCCGTTTTCACCTGCGATAAGGTCTGCCAGTGACTTCAAGGACTGGCTTGTCCAACTGTGTCTCTTCAAACAACACATCAGCAATGGAGACAGCACTGACATGCCTCCAGTCTAGAAGAGTTCAGTCATTCTCCACCAAATCCTCCATAAACATATTGTGTTGTCTGCAGGTGTCTTTCCTACAACTGTTCAAAATGTATTAAATTCTAGAAGGCAGTTCTTGTCTTTTTCAGTGAAGCATGTCCACTGCATGGACTCTTCTCTTTGCAGAAGTCATCACTCGTTTCAGGTCTTACACGAAGCTGCTCTTGAATCTAGCTCATCGGAGGAGAAATGCTCTCTATTCTGATTTTCAAACCAAGAAAACAACCATTTGGTCACTTCACAATGAATATTAATCAAATGCTATCATATTTGCCTCGAGTTTGTGAGATGCAGAAAATTCGATCAGTCATGCACAGACTCTCTTTCCTTGCCCCCCCTCCTCTTTCCCACCCACCTCCCAAACATCTCTGCCTTTTTTGCTTCAGCAATTCAGCTTTGGAAGAATGAATTCCATTGTTACAATGATTCAGAGAAAAACTGAAAGCCAGGTGAAATATTGTTCTCCCAAATCTGACAGGAAAACTTATAGGATGGAAACACCCAGAAGATAAAACCCACTTCTTTTATAATATGCTCCAAAAAGCATTACTTGTCACTTTCCCAGTGCTCCCAAAATATGTACAGCAACTGCTGGGTTGCTGTAGCTCTGAAAATTTCCAGTTTTCCAGATGATGAGCTGTGACTCAGTACTCCTACTGGTACACCTCAATGCACCATCCACTTATTTTACGTGGTGGTAAGTCATCTCTCACTTTCCTTCCACCAGATTTTGTTAAACACCGTCTTATGTCTGCAGGTGTGATCTACCACACCATGTTCTACCTCATCCATCTGAGACCAGGTCAGGTAAAAGCTTTTCTACTCTAGCATTTTTCTAGACCAGCTCCTTATTTCATTTACTACCCAAGTGTGCTTACGCCTCTGAGAACATGGGCTGTACAGGTCATCAACTTAAATGCTTTCTCCACTGTCCAGCCCGGACCGTACTTCTGTTTAATGGCTAAACAAGCTCTTTTTCTTTGTGTCAAGGTAGTTTCTAGAAAAACTACTTCTTGGAAAAGTGTATTTTTTTCTGTACATGCAAAATCCCATCAAATAGTGAGGTGATGAAGCAAATTTTGATCCGTTTATAATCAAAAGAATGACTTCAGTCTATGCTACGGAAACCAGAATTTGGCGTAATAAAGCCAACAGCTGGTTGAGGAAGAATAGCAGTGTGGGCTCTTTGATGTTCACAGATGAAGATGCACAATCAAAGACAAAGTTGGGATAGCACATGATGGTTCTGAGTAGTAGTAAGGAGTTAAAACGCTTTCCCAAGTACATTTACCAAGAAAATATTTTCTTACAGAAAGCCATTTTATTTATTGCCCATAGTAGCAGCAAAAAAGTCATATAAAACATTTAACATGCATGAATATTATGCTAATGAGAAACCTGTGTTAAATAGCCCTCATGAACTATTCTTTGGAAAACATTGCAAGCAGCTGGAAAGTTATTGTAATTCAGGCACTCCTCTTGCTTCAATTTGCTATGTACAGTGAAAATCAATGCAGTGCAATGAGGGTGCTCTCATAACTTGAACCCCTGTGAAAGCTCTGCGACATTCCCAAGTGGACATCAGAGACAAAAGGAAAATGGGCAGAGCTATGACAGTCAGGAGTAAAAATGGTGATCTAGTTAGAACTATTAATTTAGTATTTACATCTAGAGACGCTGGTCAGTAAGCACTGAAATTCACCCCGGAGGAATGCAGAAGTGGAGAAGAGGTGAAGTTTCTTGACATGGGATTCAGAATAGTGAAGGAAATGAGCTAGCAGTGGGAAGGAGTGATTCATGGTGGTGGTGGGAGATGTGTGGCCAGACCTCCTCAAGGGTAAGAAGATGTTATAACCCTGCATACTACGTCTAAGCAAATGACACGAAGAAGGCTGTGTCTCCAGCCAGGGCTGGAAAACCCAGAAGACAGCAACAGATCAGCTCCCAGAGAACAAATTCTCCCTCGAAGAATCTGCTTTATCTGAAATCACCGGGAATGGAGAACAGTTGCCTATAACAACAGGCAATATTCTCACATTACATCTTTTCTCCCAGGTTAAATTATCATCCTTCTATTAATAAGACCCTCAAAAGCCTTTTTCTCCTTCTTTGGAAAAGAATATCTGAGAGTTACGTTCAGTCGTAAAATGTTAAAAAAACTTGGACAAATTTGAAGAGACCAGGCTTTAGTGAAATTGGCTGTGTCAATCTGGTGTTGTTACAATCTTCGCAAACTCATTGTTTTAGAGATACAAACTCTCCAGTTATCTGTTCAAGGAAAAGAGAGATTTTTCCTTCATATCAGTTTCTCATTACTGACTGTTTCTGATCTCTTCACAATGAGTACAATCGTGCCAGCAAGCACCCATCTCGAGCAAAGTGAGGCTACAGTGTCAGTTCCATGGAAACACAATCATTTAGTAAAACTCTTCTATTTCATCTGCTGTCCTTGAAAAAGGTTTCCTCTGCAATCTGTGTAACAGGCTCATCATCAGTGCAGCTTGTGAATTAAACACATGTGGTAGAATCAATATTATTTCCTAGAATGGTTTTCACCGTAGGTCTGCTCAAAACCCTTACCATGCTCTTCTCCCAGTGGATTTCAGTAGATTTAAAGTCACTTTTTTGCACAGAAAAGTATGCATGTTTTGCTGGAACACGGTCTAAGAAGCCAAAAGCGATACAATTTACGTGTAGATTCCAACACAGGTTGTCAAAGAACTCTATTTTCATTTAAAATAGAAGAGCTCAGTTTTGACAAACTGGGAAATCATTAAGTATTTTTATCTACTTTGCAACTGATCGTAGCTGACTATGGATTTACAAATTAGATGGCCATGACCACGTAACTTGCTTGGAAATATATCCAGTTTTGTCCACATCAACAGTTGAAGTCATATTTATCTCTGCATTTGTTAATCTGTTTCCTAATGCAACTATTTCCCTGGACCAGACCTAGTTAGAGGCACCACTGCTTTATTAAAAACAGTGGTAATAAAACTGGCATGTAATTCTAAAAACTGCTGTACAGATCAATATTATTTCTTAATTGTTTAACTAAGTAGCTACCATGCTAACGAGTCACTGCAATTCTCTATAAATATCTCTTTCTGCCTGGTTACGCTTCTTTAGCAATTCCATAGCCAGATGGAAGAGAAGTTACAGGGCCCCTCTTTCTGCTCTCTGCAGGCGTTATGGCTCTTAGCACTGCAATTCCTGGACTGCTTGTCTTTCAGCCGTTTGGATGTCTTTGCAAGTCTTTAGACTGTTTTCTTAAAATTTATTTCCAATGACTCTGCCTCTAACTTTCCATGCAATATCCACATTTATGAAGTAAGTATTTTATAATAGCAATGAATGGGATAATCGTATTGTTAACTGCCTAAGGAAGAATTGTAGAACATCTTGGAGGGAAAGCACTAGAGAAATCCCAAATTTTATATAGGCAAGTGCCAAACTTAATTATGGGTCGATTTGTTATAAATAAACTCCCATCTCTTTCGGTGAGAATGCTCTGAACTCACAGGTTGTGAAACTGAGTTAACTCCAGTGCAGTGCTATCAGTTGATGTGTGAGTACCAAACACTTACCACCATTCAATAGACGTCTTCCAAGGTACAAGTATCTGATGCTCCTAAATGACACGAATAAATATCAAACACTGAGCCAAGACAATCTAATAGAACTCTTACAGCTGGGATTGCATCTCAGATGATAAAATACAGCCTCCTCGCTGGCAACTGTTTCGGATAGTGGAAACAGTTTTGTCAAAAGTATGGTGTTTTGCCAAAAAGAAAAGGCACTGAGACAGCTTTTATAGTTTCATGCTCGATAATTTGCTACTGTTTGAGGCAAGGTACTATATATCTGAGTTGTCTTTTCCTCTCTGTCAATTCAACCTCATTTTCCGGGTTTTAGATTTTAATTTTGCCCGATCAAGAGGGAAGCTTCAGCCACAAAGTTCAGATTGTGACTTGGGTCACAACTTCCCCAGCATCTGCTGAACGTCTGTGTTGGTGCTTTTGGTTTAGGATCCTCTTTAGACTTCCTCTTTCCTGTCTGCAGTCAGAATGGGGTGAAGAGAGACATAGTTTCTCCTGTTTTGCTTCTGGTTGGGTCAAGCCGGAGATGCATTCTGTTTTCTTGTTTGCTTGTGAGGGCTGCATCCATGACGAAAATCAGCAGAACTATGGAAAAACATATACTAAAGCTACCTAAATAGAAGTTGGGGTTTGTATTTAAGAGTGGCTCTTTCCTAATTACGGACTTTTTTCTTTACTTCCCCATGCTGAAGGGTTGTATCTTAAATAGGTTGATATAGAGGTATTCCTCATGTGAAGCGAGTAATTTCATCACTAGATCTAATACAGGTTTGAAATTATTTTACCACCTACATTTAATCATGGACTCACATGCCCCAATTACTTCACAGGTGCACAAAAATATCAAGATGAATAAAATTCTCTACACGTGGTTCAACATCCTTTTCCAACACTTCCACATGCTGAGTTCTCATTTGTTATTAGCAATGACTGATTTTTAAACAAGCTACAGTAGGAGATGGAACATTTTATTGCCAATTATAAGATGAATGAATGACTCCAGAAAACAGGCTGGCCAAGTTACCAGGCACTAGCTGGTAACCACTTTGTCAAATAAGAAAATCAATACACGCGCACAGACATAGACACAGACACACACACAACCAACCAGGAAGAGCAACAACTTGCAATTGCTCTTGGAAATTGCAAGTCTTAAAAGTAAAATCTTCAGGCTCTGTTCCTCTCCTGAGATTAATTTTCATAAAGGTTAAATCAATACCATGAAGGGCAAAAAACGAAAACTGGACAAAGAATGCCATCACCATTCTGTTCCTTAGAGTTGCTATGGAACATCTATCTATTGTGTCAACCAGTGTAGGATAAGTAAGATTGTGAATGCCATAGGAATGTCTAGTGGTCCGTTCTGTTCCCTCGACACAATAGGATGCCATTCCTCAATCGCCCAGAGGTATTACTGCAATGAACTTTATTAATAACAACTAATAATGCACAAAGATGACCTGTCAAGCTGTATATATGGGAACATAATATCATACGTCAGAACAGAGGATCACAACTGTTCTTTTTTGGTTTTAAACTCAATGGGATAGCTTAGGGTCTGATTCCATGAGTCTGTTGTCATGCAGGTCCTTTGTCTGACTAGAATACATTGGAAATTGGGCATTTATTCATAAGGATTTACTGAGGAGCCCAGAGAAGTAAATTTTTCTGTGGTCAAGCCTCTCGATTTTCTCAGTCACATAATGGGTGAGTTTCAAAGGGACCTCGGGAGGGCATTTTGTCCATCCCCTCTGCTCAAGCAGGGCCAGCTACAGCCCATTGCCCAGGACCATCTCCAGGTAGCTTTTGGATATCTCCAAGGATGGAGACTCCACCACCTCTCTGGGCAACCCATGCCAGTGCTCAGTCACCCTCACTTTGAAGAAGTGTTTCCTGGTGCTTTGATGGAGCCTGCTGTGTTTCAGTTTGTGCCTGTTGCCTCTGGTCCTGTCCCTGGGCAACCACCAAAAAGAGCCTGGCTCTGTCCTCTGCCCTTCAGCTGTTTATATACATTTATGGGATCCCCCTGAGCCTTCTCATCTCCTGCCTGAGCAGTCCAAGCTCTCTCAGACTTTGCTCATAGGAGAGATGGTCCAGTCCCTTAAACGTCTTTCTGGCCCTTTGATGGACCCTTCTCCAGTATATCCGTGTCTCTGTTGTGCTGGGGAGCCCAGAACTGGACCCAGCACTCCAGATGTGGCCTCACCAATGCTGAATAGAAGGGAAGAATCACCTCCCTCCACCTGCTGGTGATTGGCAAATGGTGAGTTTGCAACATTTTCTGTTCCAGGTGTTAAAATTAATTTAGATGGGTCTTGGTATCTTCTGTTGCTGGGGAAATGTGCCAAAGTGAGATATCAGCAATGAACAGGGCTGAGCAGAGTCGGGTCAGGGGACATCAGAGAGCTGACTTTGTGAAACCTCTGGAAGAAATGAGGAGGCATATTGCTGCCGGCAGCTCCATCATAGCCATCCACGCACTGTTGATTGCAGAAGCTGATGGTCTGCCTCACTCCCTATGCATGATCATACTAGAGTTCTCAAACAATCCTTCCAGTGTTCATTTAGGGCATTCATGTTTTGCTTCTAAAATGGTTTGGGTCTCTTTCTTTTTTAGTTTTGCCATTCTTTTTTCGTTTATCAGGAAAGTCAAGGGAAACAGCATAACTGCCTAAATGTCTCCTTTCTAGGGTATCATTTTAAAAATTACTTGGACAGGAGGGAATGTGTTTATATATATACACTTGATACATAAGAATATTATAAAAAGCACTAACAACTTCAGCACAGGGAATTTTCAAGGAAATTAATGGCTAGCTGAGGTTAATGGCCCTCAGCTTCACATTGGCCCATCAACTCTCCCAGTCAGTCATTAATTCCCAGGAAATGCCTTGTGCCTTGATTGTTATTGCTTTAATACATTAAATTCAAGTTAAAGGCTTGACTTAATATTTAGCCAATATAAAGTAAAACACAAGGAAGTGTTCCCACTGGACATATCCACTGTCAAATATGTTTTTATTTACCTGTTTTCTATAGGTATTTAAACAGAGGTGTTGAAAACTCATTTACCAATTTGCTTTGGTTTTACTGCTCATAACAGTACACAAAAAAATCCTTCAGACGTCTTTGTCATTTATTTGATATTTCATTAAAGATATCTGAGTTTAGCTATGACTGAATGTGCAAAATATAGACATGACTATATTTAATGATAAGAAGAAAAAATTAAAAATTGATCAGAACTACCTTTGTTGTATCTAATTAGTATCATACTAGTTTTATTATTGCAGAAAAATGACATTATGATTATCTACAAGCTCCAGCAGAAAGAGAAAAATCAATGACTGTTTTGGCCCCAGTCCAGCTGAAAGGTGGAAATCTGATGATGCCAATTGTTCTTGTGAAATTTCTGCCATCCTGAACTCCCTTGCAGAGAAAAATGCCATCAACAGGATTTTTTTTCTGCCATGTTCTGATAAATCTGAGTCAGGTTTGAAAAAAAAAATCCACCTGGATTTAGAGTGTATTCTTGTCTGAAAGCATGGTTTCATCTTTCTACTTTTCTCCACAGGTGAGAAATTAAGGAAAAAAAAAAGGGGGGGAAGTTCAAATATGAGTTTGAAATATTTAATACATATTTTTAGTATCTCCAGCAATGATGAAAATGTCCTCATTTTTTTTTTTTCTTGAGATATATTATATGTTGCTTAATTACTCTTTGGATGTGCTTGGCCACATTTTTAAACACATCCAGTTCACTTTTCTTCAAGACATGAAGAGAACAGGTGAAGAAAAACCTGACTTTCTTCAACATTACACTCAAATTTTTGGTGTTTATGTCTCATTCAGTGGCCAAATAATGTATATTCTCCACTGTGGAGAATAGTTGCACATGGACTGAAAAATGTGTTTCTGAAACTTACTTTACCATTTCACAGACAAATCTAGTTTTTGGTGCTGCTTCATTAAAGCCAACAGAGTTATGACAGGGATAAATCTGACTCACTGTAATGTGACTGTATACTAAAGCGAGGTCTGATTTGATGTGTGCATAAAAGCACATCAGAGTCACTACTAAGTTTCTGCATTAAGTTTTCAGGGGTCTGGCAAATGTCACGCAGCTACTGTCATGCATTGTTCAAGACAGCATACACTCAAAAGTCTTTGGAATGCAAGACAATGCTAAGTTAGGACAAAATATGAGACAAAAACTGCTTACAAAGGGATTCAGACAACTTTTCCTATATTTTGACTGATACTCGATTGATGGGTGACTTTGTATGTCACCTGACCTATCACTGCATCAGTTTTCCAGATTGTAAAATGAGAAAAATTTTCAGAAGGTAAAGAGAGAGAGAGGGAAAAAAAAAATGTTGTTATCACTTTGAATGGGATACTCCATGCTGGCAGTCCTGCCAGTGCAACGCTAATGGTGTAATTCCGCGCTACAATCAATTCCTCATTCTGCAGGATCAGGGGCTGGGACAAGTTGTGCACTGGAGCTGTGCAGGTGTTAGAAGCACAGTACAGAGACACACACACTGTTCATCCATAGCTGGCTTCGAGATGGAGCCAAGGAGGCTAGCTAGAACCCAAATGGCTCGTGTGGAGCCGCTGGCCTTCTCTTCACCCGTCAATAGTCAATATCTGGACCACTCCCCTCACGTAATGGCTAGCTGGCTGCAATGGTAATGTGGCAAAAACTTCCATATGGCCCAGTTCATGTTGAAATGTACATAAAATGTAGTCAACCTATGTTCATCCCATCTCCGTAGGAGGGGAACTAGGAAAAAAAAGCCACAGAGAAAGAAGAGGAAAAGTGTCAGGCATCCTGAATGAGGGTGGTTTGCAGCCACACTGAGCCCCCTTTCACAGGTTTGCCTGCAGCCTTAGGCAGATTTCAGTGTGTTGGTCCACCATCTGGCTTTTGTATGGACTTCATAGCTGGGAAGAGCACTTGGACTGCATGTCAGCGAAGTGGTAGCTTCAAATATGATGCATAAATGCGAGGTACCTTACAAAAAACTGCAATTTTGCCTCTACTTTTCTGACAGCATAATTTCACCGTACAGGACAAAACTGCTTTAAGGTCTCCATTTTTGAAACCGGTGTTTCTTACCTTTTCCTGATGATCAAACCTTTGAGATGTACTGGGTAATCCATCTGGATGGTTGCATTACTGGTGTCAGCTGTGCCTCTTTACAAAGCTGCCAGCTTCACTTTGGATGTGCCACCTTCCCCTGTGTATCAGTTGGCTGTTCTTCCCCTGCCTTCAGTACCATCCTTACCACCACACCTTTGCTCGGCTAGGGGACGTGATCGTGAGCATGCATCACATCATGGCAGGGAGCAGAGGCCAGGCGGTGGCTTTGTGCCACATGATGAGCCACAGGCTGTCCTGCAGGACCCAGGTAAACAACCCACAAAGGACACACTCTGGGGCAGGACAGGTCACTGGTGCTGCAGATGTGCAACCAGACGTGGAAGCAAGGAAGGTTTGGGAATAGGCGGTACAGGCACAGAGCAGAAAGTTTCTGGTGAGACTGGGGAGAGAGTGATAACAGGGGGATGTGGGTCCTGTCTGAAGAAGTGCAGTGAATGCCACTGGTCACCACGTCTCTCAGCACCTACAATTTTTTCAATTGTTTGCAGTGGGAAAAAGTGGAACTGTACCGGGAACTAAAAGGTCATTTGCATCCCATTTCAGCTTTTGCCTTTTGTGGTGATGGAAGCAACCTTCCAGACATTAGCTGAACAGGACTCTGGCATGGGGAACTATGCCCGACTCTTCAGACAGCCTGAAGCGAGGGCTCTCTGCATGGTTGTAAGCTGATCCTACTTGTCTCAGTAGGGCGTTCAGGCTGAAGCCTAATGATGGTAATTGGAATGCCGACATTAGCTATTTAATTGCACAGCAAACAAATAGCATTCATCTTTATAGCTTTTTTACATTTATAAAAACAAAGTGTTTCATTCATTGCGATAGGTAGGTGCGTTGTCAACCAGTTGTTAGAAATGCTACAGACTTTTGCCTCAAAACTGTGTCTGAATCAAGGTATTGCTTAGCTTTCATGTAAAAAAAAATCCTCTCTTTTCCTATAGATACCACAAATGTAAACATTTCATAGCTGCTAACATTGCTTGCCATCCCCCCGACCAGCTGCAAAAGTATTCACATTTAATATTTTTCAACAATTGGTTATTATTTATTAAAATATTATATAAAAACTTTTAATAATTTATCGTAAAATGATTTACTTTATAATAATTTCTACAATATATTGAACTTTTCCTCAGTACAAATAATGGCGTCAAACCAGAAACTGAAAAACAGGGGGCACTCTAAGGTAAGTTGCACTGAATCTAATAAAAGCTAATAACAATAATAAACAAGCAGCACAGCTACTCTCTGAAGGCACTGGGTTGCAGAGGGAGCAATGAAAAAATGCCTCATGTGAAAGCCTGTCTCGTAATTCTCTTGTTTCTCTTAACATCAGCCACAGCCAATGTGTTCAGGGTTTTTCAAACAATACTACTGTGTCTAATTAAAGCATAGTCCTGCGAGATCCAAAATGCGGAGATTATTTCTCAGGAGCCCCAGGGCACCATGGCCATCTGATCTCTCCGCTTTGGGAGAGCAAACCCTGGGCCAGAGGGGTGAAGTGATGGCAGGGCTCGAAGGCCATGCACCTGCGGCACATCCCTGCTGTCGCCCGGGGAGGCCATTTCAGCTCGAGGAGGTCCATGCTCTTTAGAAGGCGCCTGTTGTGAGCACGGCTCTAGCACAGCGATATACTGCATCTCACCAGCTATTCTGAAGCCAAGCTGCTGTGATGCCTCCAAGAGTCTCACCTTCAGCGCCTCACCTGGGACTGCAACCCTGTATCCCACTGACCTCAGCAGCTGCGATGGGAGCTGACAGGATGGCTGGTGGGAATGGCTTTCCTGCTTCCTCTTAGCTCAGGAAGGAGATAGCTGCCACGTGCATCATGCTTGCAACCATTTTAACACAATTTAAAAGCAATGACTACGACAACCTCCCTTACCCCCCTATTCAGTAACACACCATCAGACACATTTCACACCCTCCCGCTCATTTCATCCATTCTAAGTTTTTCCAAAAGATCAAAAGCTGATAACACTGATGGCTCACTCACATTTTCCTCTTGTCAGCTAGTACTATTTACTTACTTGTTTCAAATGAGACTTTGCTAAATACAGCCTGAAATTGCAAATAACTTGCTGTGAAGCTATAGTAAGCAGTTCAAAAGAGTATTCTGGCAGTAAAATTATTTTTAGCCAATTACTTTCTCTTATCTCTGTCTCTGTTATCATTGCCACTGCTCTCTAAGCAAGCTGCTTGTTAACATTTTAGAAGTAGCTCACAGAGGCCTTGATGTGGTTTAATGTGCTCTTTGCCTTCTAAGGACTCTGACTGCAAATTTTGTTTGCACACATCCCTCATTAAGCTAGGTCATGCAACACCAGGATACTATACAGCTTGCCCAATAGCTTAATATACGTTGTTACATAGTTTTGAATTGTGTTTTTTAGCCTATGTCCTGCAGCCGATTACTGGGTGCCTACCTTTTTTTAATATTAACAATCAACCAACATCTAGACAAAAAATTTCTGAGGATGCCAGCATGGCATGGTTGAAGTCTACTTTGACGGATTGTCTTCAACATAAAGTTTGTCTTCTAGGATGCATTAAATGAAAAAATTATAATGTATGTTCCTTTTAAGTGTCTAATACTCTCTTAGTTAATTTGGCCTCCTGAGTTTCTTCTCTGTACCACAGCTCTGCCTGAGACTTCCTCATGCTGTGCTGCACTTTGGCAAAATCCAAGTCTGATAGCAAAGCTTAGCCCACTGTACCTGTGCACAGGGAGGCCACTACCCTGGTGAAATTCAGTGCAATCCACTATCATGTGTTCATGTTCATCGTCATGTTCAACTTCTCCCCAGCCAACACCCCCAATTCCTTCACCTCAGGGCTGCTCTCAAGCCATTCTCCACCCAGCCTGTATTTGTGCTCGAGGTTGCCCCAACCCATGTGCAGGACCTTGCACTTGGCCTTGTTGAACTTCATGAGGTTTGCACAGGCCCACCTCTCAAGCCTGTCAAGGTCCCTCTGGATGGCAGGTGAGGGAGGTGATTCTGCCCCTCTACTCCGCTCTGGTGAGACCTCACCTGGAGTCCTGCGTCCAGCTCTGGAGCCCTCAGCACAGGAAAGACATGGATCTGTTGGAGCAGGTCCAGAGGAGGGCCACAAGAAGGATCCGAGGGCTGGAGCACCTCTCTTGTGACGACAGGCTGAAGGAGTTGGGGCTGTTCAGCCTGGAGAAGAGAAGGCTCCAGGGTGACTTTAGAGCAGCCTTCCAGTACCTGAAAGGGGCCTACAGGAAGGACGGAGAGGGGCTTTTCACAAAGGTGTGTGGTGATAGGACAAGGGGCGATGGCTTTAAACTGAAAGAGGACAGATTTATATTTGGCATAAGAAAGATTCTTTATGAGGAGGGTGGTGAGGCACTGGCACAGGTTTCCAGTGCCTCCACAGAGAAGCTGTGGATGTCCCCTCCCTGGCAGTGTCCAAGACCAGGTTGGATGGGGCTTTGAGCAAGCTGGTCTAGTGGAAGGTGTCCCTGCCCTTGCCTGGGGGTTGGAACTAGATGATCTTTAAGGTCCCTTCCAACCCAAACCATTCTGTGGTTCTATGATGTTTACAGAAAGGCAGCATTCGTGCTCCCAACTCTGATATTCCATGTTGTCCCTTCACACAGCATAGCTCCTTTTTATTCAAATCCTCCCTAGATTCACTTCCATTGTGCACTGTAGATGCAGTCCCTTGACAGAATGAACTCTCTCACAGCTGTAGAAATTATTATTGAATTGTTGTTTCTGTTTAAAATGTCAGGATTATCTGTTACCCCGCTGGTCATCTGGGCAGGAAGAACGACATAATGGGCTCATTTGCTGCTGCTTGGCACATGGGGGACGTGAGAGATTTCTGCAGGGCAGCTGGGCAGCACCATGGTTTGATAGGTTGAGAATGGAAAACTCTGGTCATTTCCTTTCCTGATTCAATGCCACCTCTGTCCTACAAATATATAAATGAGAAAATATAAATTTGTGACTAATTATAATTTTCCATTAATAAGTCAAGCCCTTGTTTTGTACAGAAAAAAAAGTTAGCTCTTCATTGCTAGAAATAATTTGTTAAGCAAAAAAGTAGCTGAGACTTTCCAGCTTTCCTTTTCAAAACAAATATTCCAATTTCACAATACTTGCAGCACAGCCTGATCAATGCTAGCAAGCAGCTTCACATATGGATCGTTGGTGCTGAAACTACTCTCGCTGAAATTTTTGATGCAGTTCTACCCAAAGCCCATAAAACGCATAGAGAACCAGAATTTTGAAACCAGACATTTCTGAAACTTGGGAAGCACAGATTTCTGATTTGGATCTATACTCAGTCTGGAAAGGACATACTAGTTTGAAATGGATTGACTAATGCTGTTAAAGATATTAGGAGCTTTTGGTATAAATAAGTTTTACAAATCTTACAAAGTTTCATCCACTGCCAGTCTTACTACAGTGTTTCCTTTCCTAGAAAAGAGGTCATGGTTTTGAGACATTTGTCTCAATAAGTTTGCTTGCCAGTTTAAACACTTTACCCAGTTGAAGATAATTATGTATAATTTAAAAATAAATTTACAGAAATAATTCCTATAAAATTGTTTGCAATCAATTTAAATAATTAGCTGTAGCTATTTTGACATGTTAGACTCCTAGTATCTGCAGATATTATCAATTTATCATTTGTTGATCATGGTTCAAAACATAGGTAAAGTCCCAAGAAATTACAATCCAACATTCTGTGATTGAGAGTGTAAAATTGTATTATTACAACTGAACTGGAGGGGAGTGCTGGGATTCGACTGCCTGAATTTATTCCTGGGAAAAACGTCAGCCAGAAATCATAGTTGGGAGACCCAGAAGATGTTGCTTGATGTCACATATTTTAGGTAACAGAAGGACATAGCATAGAGATTAGCCTGATATAAATGTGGGAGAGTATTAAGGTTGAGAAGCCTCCTGTACTTCTCAGAGGAAACATTATTTATGATCCACTGGGAAGAGCTAAACTATGTTACATTGAGCAAACTGTCTGGTGAGGAATGACGGGCTCAGACACCTTTGCAATTTAGTAGAGCCAGTGTAGGGCCAGGGCAGCTTTTGCTGATACATTGTCTCTATCCAGGAATATAAATATTAGACTAAAAAAAACCACTAAAGGCTGAAATGGAAGTTTGTACCATCCATTATTATTACTAAATTGGAAATATAATTTCTGTCTCTATGCATCCCTAAATAGGTGTCTTCTGTCTAATTGGTCTGAGAAGTGAAACAGAGTTGCTTACTAGAAGATCTATTTTCATAATTAATGGGAATTCCATTTAACCTTTCACTATTTGTAAGACTTCACAGACTGAATATAAATTGTAACTTTTAAGTAAATGCTCCTTTTAGTGCCATGCCAGTGTCCTGTTCTCCTAACTGTGAACTAAGATGCTTCATGATGGTGCTGAGGGTGCAGCAATTTCCATCGTTGTATGCAGTATTGGAAGAGCGCCAAAGAGTTTGTCTTCTAAAAGTTCTTTTCAAAATGTTTGTTGCTTTTAAAACTTCTTGCTTTCAAAATGTAGCTTTCCAAGTTTGCTTTTGTATGTGCTTTGCTTTGCTTTGCTTTGTGTTAATGAGAGCAAAAGTTCTCAAATACATTCTCTCAGTCTCGGGTGTAGGAAAGCTCTGGTAAATTTTGCTAGCAAGGTAGGTATACATTACCACTGATCCTAATTTCCTACCTGTCTGTCATACCAGGAAATCAGTGAAATAGCCACTGATTCTTGTTCCATCATTTCCTTTCCTGGTTCATCCTGTGATTTTCCAGGCCAAAAGCAGGTCCCTGATATTAAAAAGTATGAAACTCCTGCAGTTCTGTACCTGGGTATTAATTCTGCTTCCTAGCTTCTCTTCTGGAGCAAGAAGGTTAAATTCTGGCTCCACTGCAGCCAGTCACAAAACACCCGCCAAGCCCAACAGTGCCAGAACTTCACCCAGAAATTTCACTCCACACTACCTGTGAAGCTTCTGCCCTGGGGTGCGCAGCATGTCCCCAGCCGGACCTCCGACTGCTGTGCTGCCAGAGCTCTCTGGGACCCCGGCCAGAGGACTCGCTCAGTAAGAAGGGCAGGGCATGCCCTGCAGTAATTTTAGTTTCTAACCAAGTAAATGGATGTAACTTAGGAGATTGCTACAGCAATGCATCTTGCAACTTCTCTCTTCTTGCCTTTTCTTTAACAAGCTAGACCTCAGTATGGATTTTTACCTATTTTTTTTTCATTAAAAGTGTGTCTTCTATCTACTTTTCCAAGTACAAAAATAAGGCACAAATACTTGCACATTCCCCAAGATTTAATCTTGTATGTGATAAACTTAGATCTTTTACTGCTCTTCAGTGAATAAAAGGAGAGGGACTTGCTTGTCCGTTTTGTTTTTTTTTACTGTAAGAAAATGGAACTCAAGTATAGTTGTACTGAATAATACAATATTGTTATGTATATATATCTGTGTGTATGCATATATATATGTATAAATACATACAAATACACACACATGTGATTTGAGTTTGCATGGCCAAGCATTAAATTACAGGCTATCTCTCTGGAGATAAAGCTATTTTTTGAGCTTTTTTAGCTCAGGAAGATACAGCCTTCACATGGCTGCTGAGCTGAAGGAATGTAGCAGCAGTGTCAAGTCCATGTCACGCATACATCATGGGACTTGGAGTGTCATTCAATCCACAAGAATAGTTCACTATATGCTCTACACAGAAGAAAAAATAAAATCTAAATGTGACTGTACTGAAGCAGTGATTTTAAAAATCTTTGTGTGTCCAAAATTCACTTCTTTTGATGTCAGTCCAGCCAACTATAGTCTCATGGTCATATGCCTCGCACAGTTAACTTCCTCTTTGATAGAGTCATGAAACCCAGCTGGAAATGAGATATTCTGTGGTTTAAGAGCTTGTTCAAAATTTAGGCTGCCTTGTTTTAAATAAAGGATTTTTGAATTCTGAGGAAGTGTCAGTTCCCACGTGCGTCCACTCATGCTTGCTCTAGGGACAGCAAAGTCCTCTTCAGGAGCATCGCTGAAGTCCAGAGAGAGCTGGGCAGAGGTGTGAGAGCAGCACTCAGTTGCAGAGGTGCTGAGCCAGACCAGCCGTGCCCTGTGCCACGATCCTGCTTTCACTCTCCCTCTGGCAACCAAGGCTGCAAGTGAAACATATTTACAAATAACAGAATTAGCTGTACCATGAGATTAGTTAAACCCTTTTCTAAAAACATGTGGGCTGGCCCCCTCTCCACCACAAGCGTTATAAATAACTTGCTTCCTGGCTGTCATGTTGACAAACTGAACTCCTTCCACCACCTCCGCCACCCCCACCTTCTGCCTTCACAAACACATGCTACTTCTCCTAGGACTTAAAAGTTTATTTCTCAAACACTTTGGGGGGAGAGATGGGGGGAGGGGGCAGGAGGGAGGAAAGAGGAATAAGTGTGTTCACATAGGTCAAAAATGTCAATTAAAACCGAATCCTTTCTTGTTGTATGCTGGGACATGCAGGAACTGAGCCCCAACCTGTTTTGAAAGTAACACAAAAAATTAGCACGGAGATGCTCTGCAAAGATTAGAAACCTTGAACTTCAGAAATCCTGCAGTACTTTTTAGGTGACACTGAAGTGGACCAAAATCCACCCCGGTGTGGCACAGAGGTAGACACTTGCAGCCTGCGTCTTTCTTAGCTGTCTCAGTGATGCTCATTTAAATTCCCGTTCCAAGGCTTTATGGTCTTACTTAAAGGCCATCTAATGACTGACCTTGTGAAAATCCCTCTTCAGTGTCAAGGATTCCATCAGCAGCATATTGGAAAGCAAAATATTCCCCAATTTAAATGCAAAAGCCTTACTTTATAGTGCATACAGAAACGTAAAATACTTTCTAGCAAGTGCTTCACTTCCAGTGCTTTATGCACAGAGCTGCGGGGTTGTCTTTCTGCGTCAGGGTCATTAAGATCCAGAAATCACTAACGAGAAGTTTTGAGTGACCCATAGTAAGCATGTAGCAATTTAAGTGAACGAACTTTATGATGCGGAGGTATCTCTGGTTCGGGAGTCTCCCAAATGCTGACTTTTTTTTTACCTATATGAAGCATCTGATGTCACTTTTCTGTGTGGGTGGAAAATGCTGTACAAAGGTTAAACAAGTTCTTTCATCCTTGTTCGTGAAAGTAAGCTCATATTGCATTTCCAGTAACTAAGTGCATGACTACAACAGGTTGGGGATTTACTTTATGCATATATATGTAACTTTGGTGACTAACTGTCCTTGTGTTCTCTCCCTTCGTCTTAATCTTGCTCAAATTATTGCTCAGTCTGAACGCTCTTTTGGCCTGAGTTTATAAAGACAGTACAGCTAACATTTCCAACTCTCAGAAAGTAGGCTTGGTAACACAGGACCGCAGAACCTGTACTTGCCCTACGTGCTACAGAAAGGAGATTTTTTAGAAACTGAAGTGTAAAGATTGCATCCCATAAAATAGCCTATTTCTTCAGCCAAGTACTTAAACAGAGAGCCTTCTCTGACTACAGTGTAGGAGCATGCATTTGCATTTCAGCATGGGAAAAATCCCACTGGCAGCAGCTTAATACTAAGCAACTGAGTACGAGTTTTGTGAGATGGAGACCTACATAAAGCTGGAATGGGCGAAGTTACATCAGTGGATATAATACACTAGAACTGTCAAAAAGTCTTTGATTAAGTTTTTTTTCCAGAAAGGCTGTTTAACACGTGGCAGTCTGAGACAGCCGAAAAACCCTCCTCATGGCAGAGATATGAAGGCCATGAAGAAGCTGCATTCAGAGGTGCGGCTGAAGGTTGAGGAGCTTTATGCAAGCCATTTTTTACTAGCGTAGTTCCCGTACAGCATGAGGGTAGGTGTATCAGCTCAGAGATCATCACAGCCACCTCATGGAGGTAGTGCAAACCAGGAGGGCTCGCAGCCTCCCACACTACCTCTGCTGCCAGCTTCACCTGAGCTAGCAAGTTCAAAGGCAGCTCAGATGTGCCTGCACGAGCTCCAGTGTAGCTCTGCACCAACGAGTGGAGCACAGTATGGAGGCATGAAATGAAGAGTAAGAATAAAAAGCCTAGATGGCCTGGCAGAAACTGAGGCAGGGTCTCTCTCCTAGTAGGGCTGTTGATGGGAATGAACCCAAGCAAGGGCTACGTGCATATGTGGGAGCGTCTGCAGCACACACACGCACACGCACGCACGCAAGCGCACACACACACACACACACACAGAGTATTGGCTAAAATTGAGGAAGAACATGGTGAGGGCCCTAATAAGGCCAGGTGAATGGCAAACCAGTACATACTGATAAATAAAAAGCAACTACTACTAACAGAAGCGATCGGAAAGCCGCAGACACTTTATTGACTCATAAACTGTGACAGTCTTGCAAAGTGTTGGATCACTCCTGACGACAGCTCTGCAGGAAAGCTTCCACAGAGTATGTCATCTGTGCAAAAAAAGAAAAGGTGAATGATGTATTATGAGGTGTAAGACACAGGGTGGAAAATACATTATAAACAGCATAATGTGATAGGTAAATGAATAATACACTGCCAACTGGGATGCTGGGTTCAGTTTTGGTCAGTGCTTTTATAGGAGATAATACAGTAACAGAGGGGATTCAGATAAAAAATAATTAAAATAAGTAGAGGAATGAAGAATTTGCTATATGAAAGGATTAAAAGGATTAGGTCCATTTAATTTAAAGACAAAATAAGACAGAATACATTAGAGGTTGCAATATGATGACTCTAATACAGAAGAAATATCCAGTGCTCCTATTCAACATTTCTCTCACTCAACAAGCGGAAACATTACATGACAAAAATCCATAAGGAGTGATAAAAGACTGCATTTTTTTCACACAACACAAATACATTATTGTTCTCTGGAACTCTTTGTTCTAGCAGGATTAAAATGGACTGAACACTTATAAAGAAAATTAGAATATGCAAATTCATTAAGTTCAAGAAATATTTTTCAAGAAGTTATATACACCATCTTCAGATTAAATGGATCCTCGTTTGATATCGTATGCCAATTCCAGCATACATTCAGGAGATAAAAAAGGGAAATATGGGAAGGAGAGTGCCATGAAAATAGTTTTTCTATAACTAATGGCATTACTACTTCACGTATGACATCTCATGCCCTGTTGATATTAGATGTGAGAATCACAAGTTGTTCATGAAGGTAAGATTCACCCTTTTCCAACGACAAAGCTTCTGGGCCTGTCTTTGCACTGCTGTAAGCCCATGAACTTTAAACTCTGCATGTTTGCATGCAGAGACCCCACTGCCGACGCAGACCCGAGCCATGCCTGCTCTGTGCCTCAGGATGGTATAACAGAGAGGAAAGCATCCACTTCTGGGGTGAAGAGGAAAAAAATTTTCCTGACAAACGATTTAAAAGAAAATAATAATACTGAGAGCTATTTGTAACTGTTCGGCACGAAATGAACAAATCCCGGGAGAGACAGACTGGCAGGCAGAGAGTGGAGGGAATACAGCAGAGCTAATTAATTTATTACATAAATCTACGGCTTATCAAGTGATTATCACTCCACATAAATGCTGTGAGCAAAAAAAGGAACATTAGAGCTTTCAGGAGCATCAACCAGCATCCTTCTGGGATGGCAGGACTGGTGTAGTATCAAACCTCCAGGACCAAGTGACTCATGACATGCTGCATGCATTGGTCAGATTTTTCCCAAACCAGAGCTCTTCCTTCCCCCAACCATAAAAAGAGAACAAAACAAAACAAACTCCCCAAAATCCCCAAGCCCACAAACAGCACAAAGAGAGAGAGGAAAAAAAAATTTTAAAACCCCTGGTCTTCATAACCCAGTTCCTCCTACATGCATTTCCCACAAACTGTCAACATCCCACAGGAATCTACCCACGTTACACATCACAGCACAATGCTCCCGACAAAGGCATCTCAACCCATGATGTTTCAGGCAGCTTTTCAAACCGCCTTCTGTGTATCTAGGTTCACCAGCTCTGTAATTAGGTGTTAAGTTTAAGCAACCCAGGAATTTATGCAGGGAGATACTTCCTTGGCTGTTCTGCGTGATTTATGCCTGCATGGTCTAGCTGGAATGAATAAAGGTTTGTCCCATGAAGAAAATGAGGCTTTCCATATCTTTAGTAGGCTTCAGTTCAGTGAAGCACTTAAATGTATGTTCGGGTTCATCCCTATTTAGAATACCATTTAAACAAGAATGGGTAGCTTAGCAATCCTTCCAGTTCCATGGGACTAAAGCATGCATAAAACTGCTCTCCTAAACAGGCTTTAATTTATAAACAACATAATAATAATGTTAATCATCATCATCATAACAACATCTGCTCTGTTTGGCTTTACATGACAACAACAGACTTCAGAAGTGAACTATTATAAATTGTAAGCATAGGTTCTTGCCATAAGCAAAGCAGGAAATAGTACATTGTGAATAACACTGATCCTTGCCAATACAGTTTACTTTGGTACATGCCAGAGTGTTGCAGGGTTAAAATGACCATTCAAAATGCCTCGTTGATGTGCAATTAACTCTCAGCAAATATAATCCTACTGACCCAGAGAACTGAAGGCTCTATAATATATTTCATTTTAGTCTCCAACATCAAGAGTTAGAACAAAAAAGGTGGAAAAATATCATTTGAGGACACCAGGAGGCAAAAGACAAAAAATGACAAAATGTAAGACAAGATTATTGGGTCACGTCAGCAGCCAGACTACAGAGGGCTGCATAGCATGTTTTCAGATGTTTTGCTAATCATTACACTGGTACGTGTTGAGAGAAGGGATGTTAATGACTCTTCTCATATTCCCAAACATTTGCCCTGAATGTGAATAACAACAAATTTGGCAATCGATTCTTGAAGTTTCAGCACCTATCATACATAGTGTAACTCACTAATCTAAACATGCATCTGCCTCTGTTTTCACCACACATACCTTAATTGCCACAAAGCCTGCTTTACATTGTTATCTCTCAGGTGTACTAGCTGACTTCCTGCGGTCCCTTCCAACTTTCAGATGAACTTCAGATACCCTATAAGCCAGACAACGCATTGTAGCTCTGTGACTTCCAATGCACGGGAAGGACTGGTACTCTGATACTCCCTTTATTTTATTTAATTTACCTTTCTATATATTTCAGTTAACAATTTTGAGAAAAGTATAGAGCTGCTAGCATGACGACCTCAGTAGTGTTCAAGGACACCTGCCGCACTGCCCTAGCTGTAGGTGACTATCCAGCCGCGCTGGGATAAAGAGCTATAGTTAGTGCTTACTGTCGTGGCATGTTTTCCCAGGTGAATTTTTGTTTTCCTGAATCTAATCTTTATTCATGTTTTCTTGTCTTTCAAAGAAGAATGACAACATTTTATTACTGGTTAATTTTCTGAAGAAATTTCACTTTTGCAGTTACATGTGAAACAACCAAAGTCTTTGCACTTACTATATATATGGGTATGTGTATAAATACAGATATATGTAGAATAAAATATGTAGAGGTATCTTGATTATGTTATTTTGCCAGGAAATATCCAAAATTACAAAAGAGCAAATTTAGTGATCGAAAGACGCACATATCACAACTGATGCATGGTGCAATTTTTCCATCTGATCTTTGGTGTGATCTTACGCAAACCACAACATTTCATGAAATGTGCTGATCTTTCTAGTCAGTGATTGCAAAGCAACCTTTTAAAAGAGGATTTTCAGGCATATTACCAGTTTCTTATTCCATGGAAATGCAGGGGAGGAGAAAAAACACTCTTACCTTAGTCATTCAACACTGATATTAATGAGACATTCATATATCTAATAACTTTCTGGTTTTTATCTGTATGTTAATGTTAATATTAATGTAAAACAAATTGAAAGACGAATCATAAAAGTGAGAATTTTTTAATGTCTGAGTCACCACTGAAAGGGCAGAGTGACAACATATGGATGGTCTACCAGATGGTCCCAGGCCACTAAGCCTTAGGATCTGCCCGAGTGCAGCACCAGACCTCAAGGTTCAGGGTAAGGGATTCAAATGTGAAACATCTGGGGTTTCATACAATTACCTCTAAAAAAGAAAGTTTGCAACTGCCCTAAATATAAACTCTAATTTTTGAAAAAACTGCCATAATTTTTGAATTGCTTAAAATACCTTTATGGTTTCTTGAAATGAGAGAGGCTGCAGTGGACCCTTGCCCAGTGGACATGCTTCGGAGGAGGATTTGGGGCCAAACATCTCTGTGCTGGCTTCTTGTAGATCTGCAACACACTTAGCATTGTGTGTTCCCATCCCCTGGGTCCTCTGACTTGGCCAGCTCAGTTATTACACCCTTGCGAGCTGCTGAGCGGGAGCACAGGGCTCCTCTCCCCCTTGAGCTGGGGGTCTGCAGGCAGCCAGGCTGGCTGTGCCTGGTGAGATGTAGCAGTAGGCATGCCCGCTTTTGCAGGACAGGAGAAGGCAGAAGGAGAACATGGCCAGAGCTCACTTCCCTTTCTCTTCTGTAGAAGCCAGCCCAGCTTGTTTGCACCTTTCAGTCTTGATTTAAAACATTTCTTATAGAAGCTGCATTCATTTGCTTTGCAGGTTTCTCACCTTCTATGAGGCAAAGAGGAATACAAGCAAAGAGCTCACCCCACTTGAAGGAGAGGCACCACTTCATTTCCACATACGTGCATTTTTCTTCTCGTGTCAGGACACTGCTTGAGGATGTGGCACAGAGAGAGGAGGGTGTAAAGTGGACGAGCTCCAGTGTAGTTCATGCCTGTGTTATGCTCTGGAGAGACGCAGCAACACCTGATAGGCAGATGTGCTCAGCCCACAGTTTTCCCATAGTGTGGCCACAGCTCACAGAAACCAGGAGGGGAGGGGACAGGTTTGGCAAAAAGGAAGTATGAGGTTGTTGACCTGTTTTTATTTGCTTGCTTTTTGCAAAACTCACGGCAACACAAAAAGTCAACATAAATTACAATTACTCATCATGTCCGCAATTATTAGGAAGAGCTGTTCCTAGTTTTAGTCCTAATTATGATGCTAGTAATTTCAGATTTGTTTTTAACATGGTATGAGGGACTGCACAAAATCTGCCCATGAAAACAAGCAATGACCATAAAGATGTAAAATGAGATAATTACAGTCTGAAACAAAAGTAAACATGTTAGTACTCAGTTCCCCCAATTATAATTAAACTTTACATCTGATGGCCATAACTCAAGCATCTACTTAAGAACAGAAGCCATCTTGTTCCTTGTTAGTCCTAATTTACGTCCCTACAACAGTGCTGGAATAAAAAGACAGACCAGTGACCAAATGGAAAAGTCTGCCCAGTCTTGAAGCAAAACATGCTTAGGGTTTAAATTCCCTTTGCTCCAATACCAGTTTCATTACGACTGATCAGCTCTTTGCTTTCATTCAAAACAGGCACAGAAGCAACAAAGATCAGGTTCAAGAGTCTCTTGAAAAGGCTCTTCAAGCCCACATGCCTTTCTCTGTCTCTGTGGTGTGAACGCAGTGGACTCTTCAAGCTCTCCTGCGCTACTGTGGCACACCTGCTATTGAAAAACTCCGGTGGGAAAGAAGAGTAGCAAAGCTGCTTCCATTTTTCAGATGGAGAAAAGTCTGTTGTCAACAAAGTCCTCCAGAGAAAGCAAAGGAAGGAAGATCATCACCAGGGCAGCACCGCAGGGTGACTAAGCCCTCGCCCGCAGCAAGTACATCATCTCTCTTTTATTAACACTGACAATGAAACCCTGAGCCTCCATTTTTTTCTTACCTCCTGAGGAGGTGTGTTTGGAGGGTTCTCCAGGAAGGCGGGAGCCCCTTGAGCACATCAGGGTGGGACCAGTCTGTCCCGACTGTGGGTGAGCCAGCAGCCAGCCTCCAGATCTCCACACTGCTCCCCAGCCCACCCCAGTTTTGCAAAAGGATGATAGTCAGGGCTGTGCAACAGAGGAGAATAAGACAAAAGGAGGGGAAGGAGCAATTATGAGAAGCAATCTCCAAATTATCACAACTTGATGTATTTGTTTACACTTCTTTTCATAAATTCCACCAACTACGTTCCTAATCCCAAAGATTCTGAAATATGCAGCAGAACAGTTATTTTCCCTGGACTGGGATACGTTCACCAGCCACCAGTCATTACTTGGAAACCCCTTCACAATTAAGCCTTTATTAAAACTTCTCAGGATAAATAGTAGATAAATTTAGACCAGGTTCCCTCCAGTTTTCGCCAGTAGAAACACAAGTACTGTGTGTCCCGAGGGACAGGTGATTTGTTGTCAATAATTTCACAGAGACCTCCTCACAAAAATATTCTCACTTAATCCATAATAAACCCCATGTGCCAGGTGTCTGTGTTTGTGCACGCTCCTGAAGTGGACAGATGAGAGAATGGGCAGTCTGTTTGTTTGGGGCTTTTTCCCCTTTTAAATAAGAATACTTTAAAAATGAATTCATCTTAAAAAGAAGGCAATACTTTCTCCTTTAATACCATTAGCTCTGCAGGAAAACAAATGGCTCCATAGAACATTAGCAGCAATCAAAGGGCAAACAATCTATAGTCGATCAAAGTAAACGTAACAGGTGATACAAATCTGCTTTCACTTACAGTAAATGAGTGTATACAGATATCTACGTGAGTAAATAGGCTTCTCAGAAGTTTCTTCTGGAGAAAACTCATAAAACTTGGAAATGCCAAATAGATATCATTATGTCCCGCTGTGCAGATGCTCTTAAACTTCATGTACGTTTACTGTAAAAGTAACATTGCCACTGATTATTATGGACTGAACGCAAGCCAAATATTTCTTTGAAACAATCACATAAGGAATACATTTGCAATATTTTAGAAAGCTAAAAGTAACGGATCATAGATGTAATTAAAAGAAGCCATTTGTTACTGCATTATTCAAATGTCCTGCTACCACGCAAGGTGTACTTTTCTCACAATATGCTAATCGCAGCCACGCTGGCCCCCTTTTTGCAAGTTCTTTTCCTGCATTGTTCTAGCCTAGCAATCGCTCTGCGTATTGATGTTTCTCTTCAAATAAACATGCTTAGAAATGCGGTTCCTTGGCATTTCCAGAACTTCAGAGTGTTTTGAAGTGCACTTCCTGATGCCTTTCGCACTTCAGAAAGCCTCGTGTGTAATTCTACAGAAGAAATATGAATTCTCATGACGTGAAACGTAAGCCTTGGGAAGAATACAAATTTTGCAACCTGTGGCATAATATCCACTCAGAATGTGCTGCTGTTATAGGAGGAGGTGTCACATGCTTGGTTCTCTTGAATGGAGTATTACTCTGTAAGTCACTGTGAATCGAAGGGTCTCCTAAACCAATAAAGAACTGTACAACAAGCTCAATAATAACACAACAGGGTTTGAAGAGTTGCAAGCGTTAAATAGCATGGTAAGATGGAGGCGATGTATATTTAATGCTAGAGTATTTAAGAAAATTTCAGCCTGATTTAATTACTTATCAAAGACATTTTAATGCTGATTTGCAAGAGTCCTTTATCTTACCAAAAATTAGCTTTTCAATAAATATTTCTTGTCCCTCAGGCTGGATCATTGCAGTAAAACTGCATTGATCAAGGAGTATAATGATTGTCTTTCCCTGCATCTGATGTATCTACCATTTCATTTTTAGTAGGTGTTTTCTTTGATTTGCTCAACTATTCGCCGTTTTTATGTCTGTGAGAGAATATGACAGAACTGAAGGGATGCATACTGAGTGATATTCAGCATGGCTCTATCATCCTATTTTTACACTAGCAGGAAATTGGTATAGTACAGTGATAAATCAGGCCTGTAACAGCTAATCCTTTGTGTCTCAAGAAGGCATAGTTATTCTCCATTTTTTTAGATGCTCTTAGTTACTGTCATAGTTGCTCTCATAGTTGCTTTGTGTTTTTCAGTTAAACATACTGTTCTGTTTTTCCAGTGCCTTGCATCTTACGAAAGCCTGTGTGATAGCCAGTATGCAGAAGCCTGAATTCGTTTAGTTTTGAGAATATTCATCAGGCTAGGGGGTTTGTTGTTGCCGATGCGCTGTCAAAGGTACCTCACAGCTGTGGCTTACTAAACCCAAATGCTCGCATTTGTTCATCATACAGAGGAAAAAATAACTGAATTGGTACAAGTAGCATAAGAAGTATGTTTTTACAAGCCAGATGAAGAAAGACAGTTCTGGCTTCCGGGATGCCTGTGTGTACGTACAGAAAGGATACCTCCCATCATGTCAGGGTTTGATGACTGCCGCCACAGTGCATCTGACTTTTTCGGTGCAGTTTCGACAACTAGGCTGCCATCACTGTTAAAGCTGCAGTTTTGTGATAGCTGTCACATATGTTTGGTTTTCAGCTGACTTCATGTGTTTTAAAATCAACCCAGAGCTCTTGCTGTAAGAGGACTTTTGTTTCTTAAGAGGAGAGTGATGTGCAGAATGCTGCGGAAAGAGAGATACTGTGAACACTTCCAGGGAGTCTCTCAAGAATGCTATTGCACAGCTAGAGCTCAAGATTTCTTCTGGGTATCTCAGAGGCACTTCCAGAGTAGCTCAAACCAATCTGCATCCTATCTGCTGTGCTCCCATGCTCCTGCCCTGCTTGCTCCCTTCCACGAGAGTGGGTGGGCTCTTGCCTGCATACGCAGCAAGCAGGGAAATACATTTCTGCTAATGCAGCTGAAAACAAGGACTGCAAGGAAGCATTGGGCTTTCTGCAAAGTCAGCTCCTGCAGCCAGTCCACGCAGCTGAGCCCCAGCGCTGTTGTGAGCACAGAACAGGAGTGAGTGACGGGAGCGAGGGAGCAGGCAGGGCTGCAGCAGCGCCAGCTCAGGTTGGCTTAACCTGTCACCAAGCTTCATCTTCTGGTCATGACTTCACATCTCACTGCATCCTGCCAAGGAAGTGAGAGGAAATCCTGCTTCTCACCTTCTCTCCTCCCCCTGCCGCAGCTCCAACCCCATTCCCCTTGGGATGGCTGTAGCAATCAGATAGCCCTGGGGGCAAATCAATTCAGAGAATTGACCCAGTGGAAATCTAACACTGCACACAAATAAATATGCAAATGAAGAGTTTACTGCCAGATATGTCAACCTGTCGACTGAGCTGACTTGCCCTAAGGCCACACAATTGCCAAAGCCAGTATGAGGGAGGAGGGTACCTGCAGCTGAGGAAAGCGGGACAGAGGAGAGGGAGCTGGACCATCTTTTTCAGTAGAAGGTGGGCCCTGGCTTGGCAGGGCTGCTTTTAATGTGTAGACATCCCCTCCGGTTCTATGACACCTGTGGTTTGGATGGAGGAGCTTAACAGGGGACAAAATTCACAGAGGCAAATTTTAGCTCCTGGAAGTTCATCCATCAGGGTTGATCCTCTAACCAGTGGAGAGAGATGGACTTCTCTGGGTGAGTGACTGAGGATGCCCTGATCTCAGCTGTGATCACAGAGGAAGCCCAAAGACATTACTCCCTTTAGGGACAAGGTGGCCTTTGTGATACTCTGTAATAGCAATGATTTTCAGCTTGTTTTATCACAGATGCCTACAGTGTTCCAGCGGAGGGCTGAAGGCCGGCAGGATGAGATTTACCCCACTGACAAGGGCCTTTCCTGGCTGACTTATCTTCTGGCAACCCCTGAAGAAATCATCTGGGAGCTCAGGAGTCTGCAGACCACAAGCAGAAACCTGCAACTCCACAAAAACACACACTCAATTCCTTCTGCACAGTCAGGGCAGCAGAAATTAAGAGGGAGCAACAATGGTTCTGCGCTATTGCTGCCACTGAATTAAAGATAAATAGTTAGAAAAATTATTCTCTTTATTTTAATATGTCTGTTTAAAAATAAAGAATATCTGTATTGGTTGACGAGAAGCTCAACATGACCCAACAGTGTGTACTCGCAGCCCAGAAGGCCAACTGTATCCTGGGCTGCATCAAAAGCAGGGTGGCCAGCAGGGTGAGGGAGGGGATTCTGCCCCTCCACTCTGCTCTGGTGAGACCCCACCTGGAGTCCTGTGTCCTGCTCTGGAGCCTCCAGCACAGGACAGACATGGAACTGTTGGAACGAGTCCAGAGGAGGGAGACAAAAATGATCATAAGGATGGAGCACCTTTCCTGTGAGGACAGGCTGAGAGAGTTGGGGCTGTTCAGCCTGGCGAAGAGAAGGCTGCAGGGAGACCTTACAGCAGCTTTTCGGTACTTAAAGGGGGCTTATAAGAAAGCAGGAGAGGGACTTTTTACAAGGGCAGGTAGTGATAGGACAAGGGCTGATGGCTTTAAACTGAAAGAGGATAGATTTAGACTAGATGTAAGGAAGAAATTCTTCCCTATAAGGGTGGTGAGGCACTGGCACAGGTTGCTCAGAGAAGCTGTGGATGCCCCCTCCCTGGCAGTGTCCAAGGCCAGGTTGGACGGGGCTTTGAGCAACTTGGTCTAGTGGAAGGTGTCCCTGCCCATGGCCAGGAGGGTGGAACGTGGTGATCTGTAAGGTCCCTTCCAACCCAAACCATTCTATGATTCTATGATTTAAATAAAATTGTCCGTGTTTTTTTTACTATACATTCATGATGCTTGCCTTGCACTTTCCCCAAGACAATTTATATGATTTATTATGACAAACCACTAGCCCTAGTAATGGCAGCCACAGATCTTTGGCAGGAAAATATGCTATGTATTTTAAGGCTTTTTTATACTAAATATGCGTATTTTCAGTCCATTGCAAGGTAGAGAGAAAGCCCCCAATGTTTTTCTAGGTGGATAGGGTCTTGTTAAGAAAACCAAAATCAAGTTTCTGGGCCTCTCATACTAAAAAGAAATTGTTATGTTTTGCTAGCACAGAATTTCACCACGACTCACCGAGTTCTGTTCAATTCCAGTTTTTCATGTAAACAGTCTTTTGGCCTCTAGTTTGCACTGGGCTGTATTTGTAGGTTCAGCTGCCACCTTCTTCTGTTACTGAAATCAGAAAGATTCCTCATTAAGGAATCTTGCCTGGTATAAACATATTCTGAAATCGTTTAACTGCCTATTGATTAAACTAAAGATTTCAGCGTTGCTTTGCATGTGCATGTGTCAATAGGTTCAATTTTCTATACTTAATAGCATGCTGAAAATTTTGTGTGTGTGCATTGGAGCAAATGAACAGTTGCTGCTAAACTGGTAACACCTGGAAAGTAAAAAATGTAGTATGTTTGTTTCTGCTTTATGAAATTCTTAGGTTTCAACAGTCATATCTCAGATGCGTATGGTCTGTCAGTCCAGTTTACCTCAGTTGACTCACCATTTTAATAGGTGAAATGCTTATCACTTGTGCCACATGTTAAAGTATTGATAAATAATATATGTGGAAATTAGTTACTACCAATGTTTAAAAAATTACTAGATTAATACATTCCCATTATGCAGAAGGAATTCCTTTAATTAAGATCCTTTATCTGTAAAAAGAAAGAGTGTTTGAAGTTGCCCATGATATGTATCACACAACATCATAACAAACGATAAACAAAATCCACACTAAACTGCTCTACCTCCCAAAAAAGAGGAAAGGATACATTTCCCTACACAGGCAAGGTAATGGAACTTTGGAGCTTTTGAAAATTCTTAGGTGCTAGACACTCAAACGAAATGTTCTACTTATTCAAGATTTATTACCCAACATTATTATGAAGACAGACCGAGAATGTTATGTGAGCAAATCAGTAAAACTTGCAGGACGCAGCATCATCTCATTTACTTTGTTTTAAATGTCTGCTCAATGCCATGAACACACAAGACCTGTGCTTTATTTCAAGCTCTGCTGGATAATTCAGGGCAAGTCATTTAATCTCCTTGTATTCTCGTTTTCTCCTGGTGATAATACACTGATCTCAGTGTTAAAGGATACTGGGATGCAGTTTTGAAACTATTATGATTATCCCTTATGATTATCACTGCTCTTGCCTCAGGACAGCACAGAGGAGACATGACAAATACACACTGCTGTTCAGCTTTCTGTGGCCCTGCTTAGGAAAAAATACTTTGTTGGTTAAAAGGTGTTGCTCACTGGCACACCAAACACCAGGAGTGAAATTCTAGTTTAATTAAACATGATGTGGTTTTGTGCCATCATGCTTGCTGGAGTTGGGTTTCATTTGTCTTTGGTAGGATTCTGCACACTGCCTCTTTTCTAACTACACCTATTATGTATTTCACTAAAATACTACACCTATTATGTATTTCAATAAAAACTTATAAGAAAAATCAAAATCCCCTCTGGATGAATATCACACATGAAGAAGGCTATGAGGAGCAGCCCTTTTATCCAGAAAGCTGAAGGATAACAGTCTGGCTTAAAATTTACAATGGAAGTAAAATAACAACCTAAATTGTGGACATTATTATGACTCCAAAATATGTGTCTTTGTTCTGTGTCTGTGTTTCCACTGAGGTATCAGATTTTTAAAATGTTGCCCAAGAACAGGCAGTTTATTGCTGTTCCCTGCTTCTGTTTTTCCCAAGCGGCAGCAATCAAATGAACAAGAGAAGTCATCTGTACAAGGTGGAGTAGATATCTGTTAACATGCATGCTGATTTTATAGTGGAGTAGAAGGAACATAGCTTTAACCACTCGCTGAAGAACACTCTTAAACTTGCATTTATTTACGTAGCATCTATGGCATTTAGCTGACTGAAGAGAATTGATTAGCAAGAAGGCTGTTAAACAGCAGTCCTATAGCAGGCACTGCACTGAGGATTAGAGGTTTATTTCACTAATTGGTGCCCTCCTGTAGTCTTTATGAGTCAATTCTAAAAAATAAAGGAGCACTCCGAACTGTGTTTAGAATAAAAGCAGAGTGATGCTTTTCACTGCATAGAAATACCATAGCTGAACTCTTTTAGAAGTAAGTTTAGGATTTTCCAGGCAAATTATTCTTCTCCTGTGAACTCTTGCTTGCAGCGCTGTATCCTTACTGCGCTGCTTCGGCAGAACCCAGATAGCATGGCGTGCTGTGAACCAGATGTGTAGCTGTGATGGTAGGCATGATGTTGCATGTATGTCCACCATGGCTGCCTCGGATGTAGAAGCCACATGCCTTGGTGAGAGCAGAGCCCTCGCATGGCCCTGGCTCACGAGCCAGCCGGCAGCAGCACCGCACACAGGGCAGGCAAGTAGGACTTCTACCCCACAGCAGCAAGAGGCTCATTGTAATGTCGTCTCTGCGGAAGTGCAGTGTGTGCACTGGCAGGTCTGAATGATGCCGTGGGAGTGTGGTGGTGGCTGTGAGGTGGGAGCTGGCAAGATCCAGGACACCCACTGAGGAGCAGGCATCTCTTGCAGATGAACTAAACTTCTACAGGGAGGACTAAAGGGGGAAAGAGGTTTCAGCGAGTTCCTTCTTACCTCCTGAAGGGTGTTTTACCATGGGTAGGCAGAAATAAGGTTCTCATCTCTGTAGTTTTAATAGTAATCTGAAACAAGCAGATGTGCACGCTGAGCCCTGAAGAGCAGACTTGGTGCTAGTGCATGACGGGCAAAAGGGCTACGGGGCTCCAGCCAGCTCCCAGAGATTTCCAGGGCATGGGGAGAACCACTGGAGGGCTCACAGAGTATTTAAAGGGTTGTCACATCTGGGACACAAAAAATAGTCTCATCTTACCTTCCATTCCTCCATTTGTACAGGCAATGTATTTCAAACTCAACCTGTTAAAGCATGCCTTTACTTCAAAGTCAGCTTCATGGACTCTCTCAGTCTCATCTCCGTACGGGGACACCACCACCCTCTGACCTCTCCTGTGTAAACAGGCCTTCCACACAAAACAGCTTTGGGCTGGTCATGCTGTTCATTACCCAGCAGTCACTAACCAGAGGCAGCCATTCAGCAGAACGACGGCTGCGGTTACCAGTGCTTCCAGAGGACTCAACAAATTCGGTGCATCAGGTAGAGCAATACCAGTGTACCACATACATCAGTGCTTCAGAAGGCACAGCCTTCTTTCCCTTCCTCTTTCTCCATAGAAACCAACCAAAAAAAGCTCTAGTAAAGCTAAATGGAAAGCAGACAGACACGACCTTCTTATTTGTAGCTTCCCCAGTTACGGGCTTCATTTAAGTTCTGGGACAGGAGGCTGTCAGGCATATGAAGATTTCGGTATGTTGCTTGTGGGGTCAGGGAGGCTGGCCATTCCTACAATAAGATGTGAAAGTTATTTGTGGCAACCGATAAATAGTGCTAACTACCTCTAAAACATGCTTCCTCTTCAGGATCAAGATTTGTCTTTGTCGATGGGGGAGAACAGAAAACTAGTATAACGGGTTTTCTTTTCCCCCTCTTACTACTCATTAGCCCTGAGGACCTTGTTACAACATTTGGTGTTGAGAGTAGAAATGTTCTAATATATAGCCTCAAATTAAAAGACAGTAATCAAGGGAGTATTTCAATGCTAACTAAAATGAATTTCCTTCTTTTTTCTACTCTTTCTTTTCCCTTTCCTCTCTCAAACAGGCTGCCAAGGGAATTATTACGGTTACTCTGCATGCTTTGCAGATTGTTGACTACTGCACAGGGTTCTTGAGAAACGTCAAGATCCTATAGCATCCAGCTTGGACGCTGCCCTCCAGACCAGCTGAGCTATGGAAATCCTTAGTCAGCTGACATGCCCAATTGAAGTCTCTGGGACAAGTCACCTCCACAAAGCTCAGATTGAAGCACTTTCCTGAACTGGGACTTGATACTACTCTCCTATTAAATCTGACAGAAATATTCCACTTTCCAGAAATGGAAGTTGAAGGGGACTTCTAAATTTTTAAAGTACACGGACATACACATACAGGCACACATATACATATAAGAGCCGTAGCTCTGATGTGTTCAGAAGCCATGTTCAAGGATGTTCTCAGGAGTTCCAGCTAAACCGCAAAAGTTTTCTTCTCAGGGATACTAGAGACACATACATTGGTTCTATTGTGCCCACAGTGTGAGGACAGGGAGCTTTCCTGCCTTTTGCCTTTGTTATATGGCATGCAGACAAGCAGTTCAGAGAGCCCATAGTCTCAGCCTGGTGGGAGCAAGGAGCCTGTGTGTTTATTTAATCTGTAGCCTTTTGGTAAATAATTGACAAATCCACCTTTCTGGTACCATTCCACAGTGAAGTGGGGGAGAAAAAGGGGCAAGAGTGACATAATGCTACAATATGCACCTGTAGGGTCCCCTGCTTTCCATATCTATGTCAGAAATATGGAGAGACTGTATTTAGCCCTTCTTCAGGACTGGACTGATTAAGGATGAAAACAGGAATAGCAACGGCCCCAAAGGCTCTGTTTGGTTAGGATACTCACCTCTGCTCCTCCTTTTAAAGAATTAAGATGACAACAACAAGTACAGACTTTCAGCCCCAAAATAGGGTAGAGGATCAGTTGCTGTGGGTTGTCTTGGAGCCAACCAGCACGCGTGGCTGATAGGAATACTGTGGACCTGGGTCAGGAACAAACATTGCTGCTTTTACTAAGACTTTGCTCCTGCCCAGGCAGATGTGCTGGGATGGCATCAACTCCAGCTGCCCAGAGCCTGAGGAAGGGCTCCAGGGCTTTTGCCCTAGGGGAAGACAGAGACAAACAGTGCTCTGTCATTCGAGGTCAACAGAAGACCAGAGCATCACTCTTTTCTCCCCTAGATAGATCCTGAAAGGAAACTCCTGAAAATCTGTCTTCATTACAGCAGTATCACCCTTCAGGACAGCAACACGTTTCCCTGATGCATCTGTTTCACAGACATGGAGGTGAATACATTGAATAAACAAGCTGAGATTTGCAAAGCCACCTTGAGTGAAGACTGGATTTTCACATCCTCTAGGTGCTTAGAGTCTGTGTCCTCACTATCTGAACTGCACCCACACAGGCAGTCACTGAAAATGTAGCATTTTACAGGTTTGGGTTTCAGATTTATTGTTTAAAATTATTTGGAAACCAGTGACTTATAACACAGATATATCTGCGTGTCTGTCTCAACAAGTCATAGTTCTTATAATCTGGGGTTGTAATAATCTTCAATTTCTAAAATGTAAATTACTTATTTAAGCTAGAAATTGAAGGATCCATGACAGTTTATTTCAAGGTGGGCTTTTTAATTTTAAATGTTTTTCACAAAGATGCATACCAGTATTTAAATATGAGGAGGTTAGCATAAACCAACAAAAGCAAGGAAATTGTAAGGTAAGATTGATGATACATTCCTAACTCTTGCTGTTATGCCTAATTATTGCAGGACTGCCAACCAGCTCATGATAATTGCATACTGCAAACAGAGCTGTGGGGGGAAAAAAATCATTGTTTTGGGTTCATGTTACTTTCACTGAACTTTACTGGCATGTTTGATTCATATCTCCTTTTCATATTTTGAGCTCTATGAGCCTGCAAACTCGAATGCAAACCTCCTGATGGATCAGGAAGAACATGTCTCGTTTTCCCTCCAGACTCTTGTCTGAAGCATGACAACAGTCTTGTTCCATTTGTTACCATGAAAACATGTTGTTCGTGCTTCTTTTCGTGAACTACTCTTGGCCAGTCTCATTGTTTCCAGAAGAGACACCAGTCAGTCTTGTTTCTTCTTGTAGATGGCAGATGAGAAAAGGAGGGGGCTTTGAAGAGCATGGGGAAAGAGCTATGTTATGCACAGTGACCGCAGGTTTCTCTTGGTCTCTTTTTTGCTGTTTCCTAGAGTTCAAAAGCAGACATTTTTTTCCATTCTCTTACTGGATATGAGTATAGTTTCAATCCCATAGCGGCGGTATCTAGAGAGCAGTTTAATCATTTTTACTCTTTCATTCTACACACATATGTCCTTAACCCAATTTAGATGGTCAAAGCACTCTGGAACACTGATTTTCGTTCATTCAATATGTACACAGTCCCTAGCACTACAGGATTGCACCCCAATGAAAAACTTTAAGTGCTTCTCTGATATAAATGTTAAATAATTGATCACAAGTCCCTAAATCATACAATGTAATATAATTTCTGCTCCCTGATTTTGTTATGCTATAATTTATATCAGCATATGATATTGATATAAGAAGTTTGTAATGAAGTCCCAGAGACACTTTGATTTAATGTGGTTACAGGGACTATCATTGCAAGTGGCAACAAATAGCTCTAATGGATTTTCTAGTACTTTGTTTTCATCATCCATAATAGACTCTCATCTGCACTGGTCGGAACTGTAGGACGCCCATGTCTTCTGCACCCAGACTTTAACAGATCTATATTTTATGGCCCTACAGTAAAAGTAATTGCAGGTTTTATAATGTCTGTATACTGCTCCAACTGAAAGCAATCCATCTAGAGACTTCCGGAAAATCGATGAGTTTTAGTTACAAATGCATAAGCTGAGGCAGGTTCTGGTCACACAGCCGGCCAGTTACAAGCCTCCTTTTAATAAGGGCACACCCCAGAGATCTAACTTTCTTTTCCTTTCCCTATACCAAAATCAAAGAAATTATGGAACATGAGGGGTTTAAGCTGAAAGGATCCTGCCTGTAAGTTTTATCAGTTCAGAGGAACTGCAGAAACCTGGACGCTGGTCCAGAAGATGCTGACAGCTGGAACTGCCAGTGCGGGCAGCACGCCAGCGTGGTCGCTCACCCTCTTCCCGAATCAGACCCTTCGGCTGCAGCTCACAGTTGACAAAAATCAAGAATCGATTTTTACTCACTGTCTGACCTCAAATTAGCTTTCACAAGCTGTGCAACAGTTCTTGACAATCTCACTGTAGGAAAGGAGGAACTAAGGCAAGCAGAGAAAAACAAAATTACTAATTTTTGGTTATTGTTGAATGATAGAGTAATTATACCGTCTACCTAAAATTCAAGGGCTCTGCCAAATATTCATACCTACACAATCCTCCACAGGGCTGCCTCCTGCCCCCATGTAACAGCCAGCCCTGCAGCTAGAATTTGGCCCAAGGAGCACAAAAAGGTAACAGGAGAATGGGTTTTTTTTAAAGGCACAAATGCCCTCTAAATGCCAGGTCTGCCATTTGCACCTCTCAAGACCAAGACTAACTCGGTCCAAATGTTAACAGTGCCTTTTTACTGTATATGGTGAATGGATTAATCCTGCTATTATCAGAATAATTAATCATGCTTGACACTCCAGGCAAAAAATCCAATACGCTGGATTCCATAGACATAGCAGTGCTCGCAATATTTTGTTATCTTTTCAACATATAATTAAAAAGGACAGTAGGGAATCCAGGAGAATCAACCAGCATTAAAATAAGCAGAAAATAGAAAGCTAGGGTATTTGGAGTTGAGTCTCAGCTATTTCAACAACAGTATCAATTGAAAGGAAAGTCCCCAACTGGGAGACAGACAAGATCCAGTTGCAGCTGGCAACAACGCAGATGCTACTTGCTAAATTATCTGAAACCATTTTTTGTCATAACATGAATTATATGCTCTTAGTGATGATTCTAATTTTAAAATGTTATTCTTTTCACAGTATAGTTCTTGACTGGACTGCTCCAGATGTGTGAACTAGAGAGAAAAGGATAGCCAGCCTACACTCTTGGTGTCATCAGGCTCCCAAAAGAAGTCATTCAACATGAAAACCTATGCATGGCTAATTAGGAAAAAAAAACAGGTGTAAGTCTCACAGGTAGGCAGTTAGAGAATCCCTGTACTAATCATATACATTTTTATTTTCAGAATAACACCCCAAAATTACAGACTTTCCTTGACCTAAACAATGAGCGTTCTTGCTCTAACTCTAGAAAATCATGTGAATCAAAGAGTTATTTCCAAACACTGTACTTGGTGTAAAAATAATTACCTCCCCTCCCAACACACATTATCTTCTTGCATGCTTTTTTTCCCTTGGTTAAATACTCATTCTGAGGCTGCGCAGCTGACCATACAAAATATGTTGCATGCTTGATTCAGCTTGCTGCTTGGAAAACAATCAGTAATGTTCTGCTAGGAGCTCCTACATGGACAAGTGGGGGCTGCCTCTCTGCTGCAGCCTCTGCTTGGCCTCTTGGCCTGGAAACCACTGATCTGCTGTGGACCAGAAGCTGTGCTCAGCAGAGCAGGCACGAGTTCATACTTTGTTGAGTGATAGCAAAACCATTATTCCTATTTCCAAAAAAGAACTGTGGCACTTTAGGAAGAGCAGCAAATTACATCTTCATTTCGCAACATCCCCAGCTGAACATGCCAACAGTTCTGTGTCACTTCAAATTGCTCATGAGGAACTGGTGTGCTGGTACATAGACCTGATATGGGACTTTAGGGGATTAACTCCTACATATCACTGAATAAATTCCCAAACAAACACATGAACTTATTCTTTTGAGGAGGAATATTCTATTTCTACAGCCTTTGCAGCTGAAACACAGAGGGAACAAACCAAAATACAGCTCCAGAAAGCAAGCAGACAGTATGTGTACTTGTGAGCACCAGGTCAAACTCGGTCTTCTGAAGCGTACAGTCAAGACTGGGAAAAGTGTGTTGCCTTGGCTGATCAGGCCTCCCTCATTAGGTCATGCCATAAATAGCAAATGAAGAGTCACAGCAGTGGCACAAACCAGTGTGGGGGCTGGAGATGGGGAGGGGGACCACAGGGCCGTGGGGCCATACGTCCCTGAGCAGCTCTGTGCCCAGATTGAGCTGCAGGGCTGCAGGCACGTGGCAGCAAATCTTCCCCATCCACATCTAGCCTTGCTCTCAGGCTGTGCAGACCCATCCCAACAGCAGAGGAGCAAGAAATGTGTTTGGCATTTTACATGGGGGTGGGAGAGGTGCAAAAAAAGAACTTAATGCTTTTCTAAAGGACTTGCAAGGTTGATTTGTCACATTACAATGCTCCGTTTTTATTACAAAGTATCGTGACTTGTTTCCAGTGGAGCCTACCACTGTGGTAGCTGTCTACCAGGCATGGGAGTAGGGCAGTCCTGGCCAAGTTTCTGTTTGCCTGGCTTGCACACACAGGCAGGTGTCTTAGCTTCCCAGGAACTAGGTAAGGGACTATGGGAAGAAGAGTTTGGCCAGTTTGTTAATCAGAGAAAAAATAATCCATGGGGCGGATACTCAGTTGTGGTCACTTGGCATGGCCTCACAGACTTCAGCTGAACAGCTTTTTGCAGCAACAACAGGGTCTGGTCCCTAGAACACCAGAAGGGGTGTGGGAGGAGGACTGTAAAGCAGAAAGCCATGATCACATGGAAAAATTTGTTTACTGGGAAGCTCTATGTGTTCTCAGATCAATGTGAAAAGGTGTTATATTGTACAGAGATGTAAAAATGACATACTCTAGCACCTCCTTTTGCCTACTAACCAAAACTCACATTATTTCTGTTTCTCATGAATGGGTGATGGTAGTATGCCACACTTTCCCTAGTTTCAGGTGCCACTGGCATTAGCAGCTTCTACAGCTGTGTCTCAGACAGAATCCCCAACCTAGATATTACCGGTAAGAAATGTGCCCAATTCACTTCTACAGAAAGCAGACTTTGTTCGGCTTTCATGAGCTCGTGGATGTTCTTGGGTGCTCAAAACACATCGTGCAACCAATCAGGCCATTTCCCTGTGCTCTTTGTTTCTTCTATTCACTCCACCCCACTTATTTTTGTAATGTCCATTTCACATCCCCTTCTCTTTCTGAGTTCTATTCAGATTGTATGGTTTGGATTAAATACATTCAAAGTCCAAGCTGTTGCCCAGCAGCTGTTTCATGATGAATGAGCCTTACAGCTTGAAAAAGGCACTCCCACTTCTGCCTCCTAGCCGTGATAGCTGCAGATTTTCTTGCCTTGGCTCTTGAGCCTTGTGTGACCTCTGAGAAAGGTAGCTCAGCTCAACGACCTGTCAGGAAAGTGAACCAGCAGAAGCAAGCAGGTGGAGAAGAGGCTGCTGGTCAAGGCGACCACTGGTGATCAGAGAGAGGCCCAGGTGCCTGGAGTAGCTGTGGGCTTTGGCCTGTTACCCTGCTGCCATGCCCCAGTCCCTCATCCCACACCTGGCAAAACCCCCCTTGCCTATGCCCCACAAGACTAACTTAAACTGGAAAAGGACTAGTAGAAAGAGTTAATTTAGTGTTTCATGCCTTCTCATGGACCCTGCTATGCTTCTCACCATGGCTCAACTCCACCTGCTAGCAGCAAACTGTTTCACTCAGAGATTTTCCATATGTAGATTACTGCAGTGGCCATGCCATTCCCCGTGGGTTTTTAGACCACCTTTTATTTGTTAGTTCTAACTTGATTTCTTAATTTCTTATTGTGAACTGTTATATCTAAATGCCGTTTCAATGCCTGCTTTGCCTGATCTCACCTTTCCTGTTCACACCCAACTTTTTCAACGAGGGTTTGGGGAAAGGGGACATTCGGGAGAGGGGGGCAGCTGCTATTTTACTTTGCTTTTTCCACTATCTCCATTCCTTTTCTTTTCCTTGGCTCTAAGAAAGGATACAAAATTTCTTGGTCCCAGTGAAATATCATCTTCTACCTACATATTTTCTGTACTATGTGATACTTATTTGTGAAATAGGTTTCCTATATATCTCAATCTGAAAATTCAAAAATCATTATGCTTTCCTTTCCAAATTCTGCATCTCCTTGATTTCCAGTGATCTCACAATGTGAATAACAATAGCTACAAAAAATAAAATTAGAGCAAGTCAGTACACTTACATCAGGTATAGCTTTCTACAGCATGGCAGAAATGGATTTTTTTTTAATGATTTTTTCCTTGGTTGTGACTTGGACATTAAAACATTTTACCTTGCTGGAGTTTGGCAAAGGAAACCAGCGACAAGAGGGACACCACAATCACTCCTGGACATCTACCACCTCCTTGCAGGGAAATAACCAAACATTTTAAATATGAGTGGACTCAAAGACCATGGTAGTTGATGGAAACCTCACAGCTGACATTAATACTCACACCCTTAATTATTTCCTTCCAAGTTAAGACGAAAAGAACAAATTCCACAATCTATATAGCATGTCACAGATTGTTGCATGGTTGGCAGGATCTTGAAAAGGGTTCTCATGATCTCTGTCACAGCCAGCTACTGATGCTCACATCAACCCATCTGCTTGACCCAACAATGTAATTTTTTCCTCAGCTACTATGTCTCTCTCGTCAAAGATGGCCCTTAAGTCTTAATGGAGATCTCACGAAAATATACAAAGCAGGATCACTGTTGCCCTTTCAAAGCTTCGCAAAAATCAAATGCATTTTGCAGCCACAAAGTCTATCAGACACCTGGCAGGGGTTAGACACTTACAGATTATGATTTGAGATCATCAGAGTTTTCTTCGAAGAAAACTTTATTAACCATGAGAAACGAACGCTATATTCAGTGAACACTGGGAGAGTGAAGACATGGTTCACGTGGACTCTTCCTGGACCTTTGGCACACCTCCACGACTCCTGTGCTCACAGGATCCGAGGTATATTTCTAGTGCTTTCAAGATGTGCTGCTTGGAGGTAGTCATCCACGGAGCCAAACCAAAGTTCCTGGAGCTCTTAAAATAACAGAGCTCCAGCACTGCAGCAGAGAGCTCAGAAATTTCTGAAACCTTTGTTTTAATGAGGTCTCTTTGGGTGGCCATGCGCTTCCCCCTGGTATCAGGGCAGGATTCTGGGAGTACTCTACAGAGCAGCGGACATGTTGGCTGAGCCAGCTGGTCTGAGACTCAGCACACTCTCAGTCCCGCCATGAGGTAGCCTGCAGAAGTATGCTGTCAGGGAGGGACAGGACTGGGAGCAAAGCCACCAGCCACAGAAATCGACCTGTTCTTCAGCAGCAAGTATCATGAGATGCAAGTCCACGTTTGCTAGTACCCTATTTCAATCATTCTGCAATTATTTTTTCAACTGGTTCACAACTTCAGAACTTCTGTTTCTGATTGACTCATAAATATGGTGTAAAGTTTATGATTTTTTTTTTTTAAAGAGTGTTTTGCAAATGAGAAACCCAGTGTTTTCAGCTGTGGCCGCTGAAGACTAACCCAACCACTGATGGCTACAATATCATCTTGGTTTTCTGCACTCATTTTGTTGTGTCTAGCAGGTATTTCTCATTGTACTGTCGAATTTGTAAGAGGACTACCCTTCAGCTTATTTGTGTACAGGGCTGTCCACAATAGGGCCCTGCTTCATAATTGTGTTGAGGTAATGCCCAAGGCTCTCAGCAAGAAATAATAAGAAATGACATGACGCAATTGTGCTGAGTCACACCTTTTTAAAGCCCAGCTCCTTTTGAAGGACACAAGAGCATAGATAAAAACAGCTACAGGCGTCAAAGAGCCCCTTCTGAAAACAGCTCCTGGTAACTCATTCAAGTCAATGGTCATAAAGAACAATAGCACAGCTGTTAGATAAATGGGATGCTTACAACTGCACACAGAAAACCTAAAAATTTAAGCAACAAACTCATTAGCTTTACTACATGAGCGGTACAGGACCTGCTGTTTCAGTACGCTCTGCTGGGTCACATAAAACCTGTAGAGAAAACGCAGAGAGGTCTGGCATCCATCCATTCCTCCATCTGTCTAAGGGTAGCTGGGAAACTGCCCCAATCAGTCTTCAGACTCAGGGATGCTCTAATGCTGCAGTCAGTGCCAGTGTATGAGAACTGTTACGACCAGCGTGTTCACAAGCCTCAGTTTGCAATGAATGCCTTATATCATCTCTCATTAACAATTAAAATAAAAGCTCTATTTTTTACAGCTGTTTCGATCAGCCCTGCTCCTAGGATATGCCTTCTTGAAACAGCAAAATCACAGATCATCAGCATCACTTCCAGATCGTCTCATCAGCCTGTGGCCATATCCAGCATAATACTTTTTAACCAAAATTTTAGAATTTTTTTCTACCACGTTCCAGTGGCAACAGTAACCCATGATGCCATGCAAGACAGTGGAGAGTATAATCTGAAAAAATCACATCAGTAGGGACACATCAGAACATAAAGCAAATATATCACGAACCTGGAACTACTATTTTATTTCCTAGGGTCTTGTTTTGGGTAAGGTTTTTTTTCCCACACTAGATAGTCCTCCTAGTTTGTTATGACTTCAAAATGAACAACCCAGGAATGAAGGAATTAGATTAAGTCCTTCCACTCAGTTAATTTCCATGATCTAATATTACTCTTATGTTCCAACACAGCTCTGTTCTTTGCTAATGACGTCAGGGCTGAGGAAGTCTCTTAGAAGGTCGTTTCAATTCAAGGGCAAGGCTGACCAGAGACCACTTAGTTTCCCAAACAAAGTAGAGTTGGTTTAGTGTGCCTGTAGGCAAGCCAGAAAATGTAACAAAAACACTCAGGAAACCAAATCCCCTTGGATATACATGATCAATAATCATCTCAGACAAGTTGAAAACAGTTCAGAACATGGTGTCTCACCAACTTGTACTGTAATGTTTTAGTGCAGTTACTCTGGATCTCACTTCTAGCAATATCTTGAAACAGCAATCGATACTTGCCGGGGGTATGCTTTCCCTGCCATTTATTCTTTCATCCAGCCAGTGGCAACAACAATCATTTAAGATCAACTAAGCACTGATATGTTGCTAATAATGAGTATCTACTGTATAGGTAACAAGGATCAAGACCTTTCCACGCCACATACTACAGAAAAAAAGATGCCCAGATACTCATTGCTATAGTGTCTGAAGAAATTTTGCATAAAATGCGTAGCAATAGGGAAGTCACCAGTGGAATTCCTTCCCTCTCATCCTGCAAATAAAGATGTTACCACAAAGAGAGTAGACACTAAAAAGAAATGGACTATCTATCAAGTGGGCTGAGCTTGTTTGGAGGAAAGAAGAGAGGCAAATATTTTAACAACATGAGGATCAGGGTTTTGTGGCAGCAAGGTAAAAAGAGGGTTGGTTTTGTGGGAATGATTCCTGGTATGTGCTACTGTTGTTTTTCTGTTGATCTGTATTTTATGTTTGTCAAAAATGTCAAAGTGTGAGATGTAGGATTTTGGTTTGTGTCCACATATTATGAAGGAAGGAAAGCAAAGCAATCCATCAATCCAGTGGTTGGTGTTTAACCTCCTTTATTCCTTAGACTTGCGTATGTCTGCTTCTCCTGCACTTCTGAGAAACTGTGAACTGTCTCATCCCCAGGAAATACAACAAACCTTAAACTGCAGAAACAAAAAGTCTTATTGAGCATTTGGGAAATGTTCTGAACAACACTGCTCTTCTCCTGCGGCAAAACATTGCAGCACAGACGCAGTACTGGTGGAAATGACTGGCAGAGGGATATTGCAAAATACATGCGACTGCAGAACCCAGTGTGATGGTTTCTCTGGCTGGGGGAGCTGAACACAGGAACACACTGAGAAAAGCACTGCAATGTGGTGGACGTGCTGGCGTTACTGAGTACTGAGTAGCAGCAAGAACGGGGCATATGCAGAAAGAGGAAACAAACACTTCATCTGAAATGATGAAGCTAAGTTACATGTTCAGTGCTTTTGGGTAACTGCTAGACATGAGTAAAAAGCAATACTATCCTTGTGCCCAAAACCAGCCAAAGTTTTTAGTTTTCAGTTCCTTCCTCATGGAGTTCTCAAAAGAACTTAAAAAGAAAAACAACATCTACATGGTGAATGGACTGAACAGAGCAGCTTCGTCCAGTGGCTGAGGATAAGGAAAGGGCTCAGACAGACAGACTGTCATCACCTAAATTGAATTAGCCAAGACACAGCAATAAGGCTCAGCTGGTGCCCGGATTTGTACACCCATTCAAGAGGGCAACTTATTACACTATGATTCATCTAGGTAGCAAACTCATTTATAAACAAACTCTAGACATTGCCTAAACTTGATTTCTTGGCCCCAGGTTTCCTACCTCAGTGGTTTGGCTCCACCACTGTCAGCAGCACTGGAGGAATGAACACGGACAAGACCCCTAGGGTGGTGACACCTCCACCAACCTACCTCTTCCACCCACCAGGAACAGGACAAGGCACCTCCACTGCCACGGCTGCTCAGACCCCCGCAGCAGTCGCACCCTGCGAGCCGGGTGGTGCTGCACCGGGTGCTGCAGATGCATTCGGAAGCAGCTCTGAGAAACATCCCATCCACCCCACCTTCTCCCCGGCTCCACTCCCACAGGCACCCTGCCCGAGGGAACAGTCTGCAAAGCCTGTGCACAAGCTCCACACATCCTCTCAGTCTCTGAAGTGGAGCCATGTCAGAGTTGCCCATGAAAAAGGGTGCAAACTCTCTTGGCCAGGTGCCTCTGGGGCAAGTGCAGCCCAGGTCCCCAGCAGAAGACAAACCTGAGCGCTGCCATTGCAGCAGCACTGAGGCATGTGAATTTTGTCTGTGTGATTTCCTCCAGCTTATCGTCTGATCTCTAGCCCACAGTCAGACTGAACCGTAAGGGTTACAGGTGAAGGAATGAAAAGTGCTTTTGTTCTCCCTTTGCATCCCTCCTCCTTCCCACCTCCCAACCTCCTCCCTCACCTGAATCAATCCAAAGTTACAGAAGTAGAATCACAAGTTAAAGAGCAAAAAAATAGGGAATATGGAAAAAGCTTATCATAAAATGAGGTTACTCATACCATCATGAGGAAGCAGGGTGATTATACACACTTTACACAGAATGACAGAAACAATAGGATTACTCACACAATCTCAAACTCTAATGAGGCGCATCAGTTACACTCCCACAGCAACCAGGAGAAAGAAGGAGAGTAAAATCTGCTGGCTTAGCCTAAAAAGGTCTTTGTGAGTAAGTCACAGTTAACATCTACTTACCCATGGTATGCCACAAGCCTGCTAGGGACTGCAGTCCAGGGTTTCTATATGTGCTCACCAGGCCAATGGAGAGGGGAAGGGAGCATAGATGTGGCTGTTCTGCCACCCATCTCCAGCTCCAGTGTCATCCTTAACATAATTGGTTGAGGACAAGAAGGTAGGTAAAAGTCAAAAGAGGAAGCTCACCAGTAGTTATGTTGAAACTTTGAAGAATACTCTTTACATTTCATTTTAAATAATCGGTGACACACTAAAAATCCATTAACATAAAAACAGAGGAACTCCTTAAATGTAGTTCTACAATTAGACCCCTTGAGAAGAGCAGGTGCTAGATTGACTTTACGTGCTTGCGACTGCGAAGGCAGTGTCTGTAAGTGGTACCAATGAAAGGAAACGTGTCAACTTAAATCATATGTCTGTAAAATTTTGTAAGACCTATTTTTGTAAATAGATTATGTACTGCCAAGCAGATTTCCCTCCTGGATGGGCTTTTTTGTGTAAAATTTAGAAAACAGCTGGGAACATTCTGGGCACAATTCATCTCATTCTATCATGGAGGTTTCAGCTAGGTGAATCATCCTCTGCTCACCCAGCAGGCGCACAGGGACCCAGGCAGCTGCACTGCAGGTGCCCACAGCAGCTTGAGATGGATCTGTGCCTCTTCGCTCAGGAGCTGAGGTTCCTTCACAACTCCTTTTACACACCTGTTTAAGCCGGCAGATAACCCCAGCACTTACGTACATGCTCCAACTCTCCCTCTCCTGCACAAGGAATTAAGCATGTGTTTAAAAGCTTTCCAGTACAGAGATGATTTCCCAGTTTAGACCCACCTCACGGGAAAGTCCAAGGCTGCAAAATCTGTAATGCTTGAATTTGTGTAAGATGGAAATAAATTCAAATCAAAGGTTCACTTCAGACTTACAAAAATGCTTCACTGAAACTTCATATCATTTTGACATTTCTATCCTAATGTTAAAAAAAGCGCTAAATCTAAAATGTAAGCATAAAAATAAAACATAAAGTGATCATCATGGATCTTAATGTGTTGAAATAAAAGTAAGTTTTTCATAATGATCTTGGTGAAATCATTGTGTTCTGTCAAATTTAGCAATTTGTGTTGAATCAGCACTTTTTAAGTGTTCACCCAGCTTAAGACTTCATGTGCTCTTTACATTTGTTCCTTTTCAGCAGAAAAGCTTTCCTAATGCTTTCGATGGCACCATAACAACTTCTTTATGGCATTTCTATTTGAAATTCTCTTTACTTACATCGAAAAAATAATCACATAGCTTATTTTTTTTTGCTCCTTGACATAAGAGTACCATCATCTTCATAAGAAAGCTGCTTTTCATCTTCTTGGAGTTCTTCGGTGTGAATAATCTCTGTCAAAATTATGCAGAAGACTCCTCAGTTTGCGTTTCCCCTCCCTTGAGTGCTTGAGCTCTCCAAACGCAGAACTGGAACAACGGAGATCAACCCAAAGTTTTTGCAACAACCCATTGGTGTTTCTGGTTATTATCATGCCTGACATTACAATACACCCCCTTTTAGGAAAAGCAGTGTTTAATTTACCAAACAAGAAAAACAAATGCTTCCCCAAGGCAAAAATTCCATGAACTGTTTGGATATTTTCTATGAAGTTAACAAGCACTTCTGTCAGCATTTGGAAGTCTTAGACACTGTTTTTTGAATGGACTGAAGTAAAGAAGAGAGAGCTTGAACAGGATTTTACAATTTCACAGTGCGTAATGACATTCCAAGCTAAAAGATTACTTGTTTTATAACATTACTGATAAATAAATGAAGTTTTAAAGGTAGACTTTATTATACTCAAATTAAAATAAATCTGAAGTTGTATCAATACAGCTAGAGTAACAGAAGAAGAATATGTTTATCTTCTAAACTTACAGGGAAGAGTGATATGTCACGCTCGTGAAGCCTACTTTTTAATGTATTTACGTTTAATGTGACCCTGCAGTCAGACTACATGTGGAAACACTAAATGCAATTTTATGGACTTTTGGGCCTCGGTGCAGCTGCAGGGATATAATCCACAAATGATCCAAATACAAGAAAGGAAAAGGATTCAGTTTTTTAGTACTAACATAATTTACTGACTTCATGCTAACATAGTGTATGTGAACATAAGACTATTGAAAGGAGAACTAATTCTTGTTCTTCCCAACCAAATGAAAAACATCAAGCCAGCATTTCCACTGCCAGAAAATAAAAATAATAATACCCCCCCCCGCAACACCAAACCTCTTCAACTTTCCATTTTTCGGGGATAGCAAAACCACTGGCAAACTGGACACTCAGATTCCAAAGCCGTTGAATTCTAGAGGATGTCTCAGCACTGTCCTTAGGCTCAATGAATCAAAGACTTAGCAGCGTCTCATAGGCAAGTTCCCTGGGTTTTTTTCCTTACTGTTCTCCCTAAGGGGGAGCATTCCAGGAAGGATGTTCTTTATGTAGAAACATGATACAGTGAGCCTGGAAGGAAGAGATACTTGACTGGGACAGGTTTCTGTTACCCAAGAGCTGATGTTTTCCCCATCAGATCTGAGGTGATCTATAAGTGCTCTGATGTGCATGGTTGTCTGAAAACTAAATGCTTAATACGCTCAGTCAAAATGTCAGGCATATATGTGAGATTTTAATTTGATCAACACCAGAGAATATCCTTCCTAACTCCAGAGTTTACAGTGGAAATTCAGACTGCATTCAGACCATATTCAGAAAATAAATATGTAATAGCAGTCCATCTTGCTCAATCTGTACAGTCCCAGGCACAATTAATCCTAAAGAACTGAGTTCTTTTTTTTTGAGTGATTTTTTAATCCTGATTTACCTAACATGTTTTAATTATTTCATTTTATTTATTACACTTCAGGTCCAAGATTTTAAAATGCCAAATTTAAAATGCCAATCTGCTCTGCTCTGGTGAGACCTCACCTGGAGTCCTATGTCCAGCTCTGGAGCCCTCAGCACAAGAAGGACATGGACCTGTTGGAGTGGGTCAAGAGGAGAGCCATAAAAATGATCCGAGGGCTGGAGCACCTCTCCTACAATGAAAGGCTGAAAGAGTTGGGGCTGTTCAGCCTGGAGAAGGTTCCAAGGAGACCTTATTGCAGCCTTTCAGTACCTGAAGGGGGCCTATAGGAAAGACAGGGATAATCTTTTTAGCAGGTTCTGTTGTGACAGGACGAGGAATAATGGCTTTAAACTGAAGGAGGCTAGATTTAGACTAGATATAAAGAAGAAATTTTTTACGATAAGGGTGGTGAAACACTGGAACAGGTTGCCCAGAGAGTTAGTGGATGTCCCGACCCTGGAAACATTCAAGGTCAGGTTGGACGGGGCTCTGAGTAACCTGGTATGGTTGAAGATGTCCCTGCTCACTGCAGGGGGGTTGGGCTAGATGACCCCTAAGGGTCCCTTCCAACCCAAAGCATTCTACAATTCTACGATTCTGTGATTCAGTGATTCTAAATTCTACCAAGAAGTAGTTACAACACTAGATTTAGTGGCATAAACTCGTTGATACTTTGGACATCTGCAATGTAACCAGCTGTGATTATAGTTTCTAATAACATGGGAATTGTTGTGATCCAGGCCTGTTGTGAACCACCTCAAGGTGACCATCTGCAGTTCAACCAAAGCACAAGCCTTTCAAGCCTTCCCTACGGCCAATATGTCCTATTTGCCTACATTGTGGGCTGAGAAAATTGTCTTACTTCTTCGTATGTAGACAGATATCTACTGAAAAATCTGGTAAGCCAGCTGAATCTTCATTGTGGAGAAGCTCCTGAGCATATTTCCTTAGAAGATGATGGGTTTGATCAACATTCCTTTAAATTGCCTGACTTTAAACCTACAGACCTGAAAGCCACATTATCTTCCTTGACTGCATTGTGAACTTCCCAAATGTACCTGAGTCAGAGTTCTCAATACTGCTCATTTTTGACAGAGAGCTAGAAAATCTAGTGTTCTCATTTCGGCTTTGGTTTTGAACAAAATCAAAATTTGAGGGCAAATTTTGCCTTCAACATTCTTCACATGCAATCGAGTCCATGCTTTTGCATGGATTCACCTTGGAGGAGCAAATGGTCTTCAGAAATCCAAACAGAATTCAGGGGGTGAAAGACTACTCACATAAAATCCAAGAAAATATTCATGCACAACTCTTGAGCAGAGAATAATAATAATTCATAATAACACCCTGAATATAGAAATATTCATAATAAACATAATAATAACCCTGAATATAGAAATAATACAATAAACACCCTGAATATAGAAAAAAGCAACCTTGAATAATTAGAGTTTCCAATTATTGGTCACTAATTAGAAACTAGCAACACTATCAAAATACCATTGGGTTTTCCGTGAAGGATTGGTATATTTGGAAAAAATATTTCTGTTTAATTTGGATTAGGGCTAATAACAGGATTGAGTTATTTACTACCCCAACTATTCAAAAGTGCAAAGCATTTTTGAAGTATTCATAGAACCCCTGAAGTACTACAAATTTTAGTTCAAAGGATTGTGTATCAGCAAATTCAAAGCCAAAAGTGTTTTCTCATAATTTTCCTGTGCATCAGGCAATCCTAACGTAGAAGCATAATCCTATGCAATCCCTATGACCGCTTGTATAACCCGAGCTGGCACCGATATGCAAACACCTGAAGAACAGAAATCAAATGCTAATAATTTGAACAAAAAGTAATGAATTATTGAATAATTAACCCTGATACCAACAATATGGAGAGACTCTTCTGCTCTCTTTGTAATAGATTGTAAATTCTACGTTTTGATTAGTGACGGGTTTGTCCCACATAATTTGGAGTGTTCTTAAGGTGAGCATGTTTGGCTTCAGAGTTTTAGGATATGAAAACAAGAAACCTTTGCAAAATTCACAGTCTGATCCAATGTTGAATTCAGATCACATCGTCTAGAGGCTGTATGTGTTCAGACCTACAGATCAAGATTTCCACTGTGATTTTTATGCAATTAGAAAATAAGTAAGTGAAAAAATGTTCTGTGAACTAGCTGCATGAGGTTTGCCAACACAGTCTGCAGGCTTTTGAGAGCAAATCCACTTCACTGATACAGCAAATCTTTTAAAAAGCGTTGTCAAAGGATAAGAAAAAAGAGAGTGTTGCTGTGTCATGGACAGGATGTTGAACAAAGATGTTTTAGTGGTGATAGTGTTATACATCTCTCACCATATCTGCTTAGTAGTTATGCTTAGGTAGCAATAAAAATGAAGGATGTATTATTATCGATTATGGGATGAAGCCCAGACTGGTGTCTGAACGGTTAGTAATCTGAACTATGCAGACTGTCGGACGCTCATCTGTGGTACAGAGTACAAGCTACAAGTTTAATGGAAGGAGTTGTTATAAATAACATCTCTTCTGCTTTATCTCAAGCTGCATACGTGCAGCCACCACAGTAAACCAGTATTACATGCCAACTGAATATGCTGCTAAGTTTACACCTAGGTAAATACAGAATCATAGAATCATAGAATCATAGAAAGTTTGGGGTTGGAAGGGACCCCTAGAGGTCATCTAGTCCAACCCCCCCGCAGCGA